>VFQT010001073.1_pt1 | contig 35447 bp, 29 predicted proteins | sample 3512381 | NCBI WGS metagenome assembly VFQT01 (sample SAMN10412376, study PRJNA504923) | tailings metagenome | isolation source: Relicate 2 Philex TSF3 active mining site | place: Philippines: Tuba, Benguet | collected 2017-08-29 | reverse complement strand
CGCGAAGAGCGGCCCCGCCCGCTTCAACAGCATATAGAAAACGATCGATGCCACGGCCGTTCCGATGACGCCCAGTAGTATGCTCGCAAGCGTGGAGGTCGAGAAGATCACGGAAGAAGGCTCCGCGAAGAAACCTGTCAGCCCCAGGATGATGGTGGACGGGATCACCAGCAGGGTGAAGGCAATGGTGGCGATGTCCCTGGAGGGAATGTCCTTCAGAAATCGGTTGACCATCTGTACGTTGATGCCGTAGAGCAGGGTGGCAATCAATACAAAGGAGGCATATCCGGTGTGACTGAGGCTGATCCCCTGGTCTCCCGACAGGATCAGCAGGACCAGTCCTACGAATCCGATGCCCACGCCCAGCCATTTGATCAGGGGGATGCGTTGAGCGAATGCAGTCACCCCGATCAGCAGGGTGAAGATCGGCGTCAGGGCGTTCATGATGCCCGCAAGTGAAGAGTCGATCCTCGTCTCCGCGATGCAGAACAAAAAGGCCGGGAAGAATGTACCCAGGATACCGGAGAGAAAGATCAGTCCCCACCTGTCCCTCGGGATACGGCGGAACGACTGCCATCCAAAGGGCACCAGCACCAGCCCTGCGCTGATGATCCTGACGGAGGCGACCTGCCAGGCGCTGAGGAGTTTGAGCCCCTCTTTCATGATGACAAAAGAACTACCCCAGGTGATGCAGAGCAGGATGAACAAGATCCAGTTGATCCAATGATTCCTCAACAGCCGAAATTTTTGCAAAGTTCCGACATTCCATGTGAATCGACCGGTTTATTCGGTCATCCCCGAATAAAATGCTGTAAGGCCTGATCTGTGTGTACTCAGGATAATTTAATTACATTGAAAAGAAAACACTATGGGTTTCATTCGGGAATTCAAGGATTTTGCCCTGAAGGGCAATGTACTCGACCTGGCCGTGGGTGTGATCATTGGCGGTGCTTTCGGTCGGATCGTGTCTGCGCTCGTTGACAATGTCCTGATGCCGGTCATCAATATGGTGGCGGGCAGCGAGGCTTCATTCAAGGAGCTTAAGATCGGCAGTATTGAGATCGGAGCCTTTTTACAGGCGACCCTGGACTTTCTGATCATTGCCATGATCCTTTTCCTGATCATCCGGTTTGTGAACAGGTTCAAGAAGGCCGAGGCCGCTGCCCCTGCTGCCCCGCCTGCTCCATCCCGGACAGAGGTGTTGCTGGAAGATATCCTGAAGGAGCTGAGAAAGTAAGGATGTCATTCCGCCGGCGATGGGGATAATCCCGGGCCGGCGTGTCGAACCAATGCGCTACTTTTGTCGACCCGGTGCGGCACGGGATCTTCATGTTTCAAAGGTTATGGCACAAAACGCATCCTACCAGATAAAATTACCCCAGTTCGAAGGACCTTTCGATCTGTTGTTGTTCTTCATTGAGCGGGACGAACTTGATATCTACAACATCCCGATCAACAAGATCACGACGGATTTCCTGGATTTCCTGCATCAGTCCCAGGAGAGCAACATCGAGTTGAGCAGCGAGTTCATCCTGTTCATTTCCACGTTGATGCGGATCAAGGCGAAGATGCTGTTGCCCAGAAAGGAGTTGGACGCGCAGGGGAATGAGATCGATCCGCGTCAGGAGCTGGTGGACAAGATCCTGGAGTACAAGAAATTCAAGGAGGCATCTGCCAGGCTGGCTGAAATGGAAGCCGAGCGGATGTTCATGGTCAAGCGCGGTAACCTGCAGAAGGAGTTGTCGCTGGTGGGTGAGGAATCCTCAGAAGGATCCGAGATCCAGAGCATCAGCCTGTTCAAACTCATGAAAGTGTTTGAGAAGGTGATGAAGCGGATGTACGACCGCAATAACAAGCCGCAGCATGTTGTCTATCGCTTCAATCATTCCATGGAGGAATCCCGGGAGTACATGCTCACCACTTTATCCAGGGAGAAGACCATGGCCTTTGAGAAGATCTTCGAAATATGCCAGGATCGCATCCACGCCATCTTCATGTTCCTGACCATCCTGGAACTCGCGCAGCTCCAGTACATGACCGTTATGGTCGGAGAAGGGCGCAATAATTTCATCATTCAGTGGAATGAGGCAAGGGAGCCCGATCCGATAGAATCGGGTCTGGAAGAAGCTGCCGGATCTGCCGAAGAAGGATCGGAGGCTTAACCTCCGATCGTTATTTCCACGTTCACTTCGTTTTTCATCAGTTCCCGCACTGCTTCAGCGATGCCGGCGGCATCATATCCGCATTCGCGGTGCAGTTCCTTCAGGCTGCCATGTTCGACCAGCCGGTCTGGAATGCCGAGCATGCGTACCTCTGCCTGATAGCCATGGGCGGCCATGAATTCCAGTACGGCGGATCCAAAGCCTCCGACCACCGTTCCATCTTCCACGGTGATGACCTTACTGAACTGGCTGAATACTTCATGCAACAGTTCTTCGTCGATGGGTTTGACGAAGCGCATGTCGTAGTGTGCGGGTGTAAGTCCCTCAGCCCTGAGGTCCCGGATGGCGGCGGCGGCGAAATTTCCGGGATGACCGAAGGTGAGGATGGCCACACCCTTGCCTGATCTCAGTTTTCGCCCCTTGCCGATGGGGATTTCCTGCATTTCGTTTCGCCATTCCGACAACACACCCTCGCCCCTGGGATATCTGATCACCATGGGCAGTCCGGTAGATTCGAGTTGTGCGGTGTACATCAGGTTCCTCAGTTCATGTTCGTTCATCGGCGCACTGATGATCATGTGCGGGATGCATCGGAAATAGGCGATGTCGTACGCGCCATGGTGTGTTGGACCGTCCTCTCCGACGAGCCCTGCCCTGTCCAGGCAGAGTACCACGGGCAGCTTCTGGATGGCGACGTCGTGGACCACTTGATCGAACGCACGCTGCATGAAGGAGGAATAGATGTTACAGAAAACGCGCAGTCCCTGGGTGGCCATGCCGGCGCTGAGTGTGACGGCATGTTGTTCGCAGATGCCCACGTCGATGGCGCGCTTCGGCATTTTATCCATCATGAATTTCAGGGAGCAACCGGAGGGCATAGCGGGGGTTACGCCAAAGATCTTGTCGTTCTGTTCAGCCAGTTCGATGATCGTATGTCCGAAGACGTCCTGATATTTGGGTGGCTGCGGTGTTTCGAAGGTCTTCTTGTAGATCTCTCCGGTGACCTTGTCGAAGAGGCCTGGTGCGTGCCATTTGGTCTGATCCTTTTCGGCCAGGGCGTAACCCTTGCCCTTGGTGGTGACGATGTGCAGGATCTTCGGGCCATGGATATCACGCAGGTCTTGCAGGGTGTCCACCAGTTTGTGGATATTATGTCCGTCGATGGGTCCGAAATACCGGAGCTTCATGGCCTCGAAGAGGTTGCTGCTCTGGTTGATGAATCCCTTGATGCTGTGTTCCAGTTTGCTCGCCATGTCCCTTGAGAAGGTCTTGCCGATCGGCAGTTTCCCCAGGGCGTTCCAGATATCGTCCTTGAGTTTATTGTAGGTATGGGAAGTCGAGATATCGGTCAGATATTCTTTCAGCGCACCGACATTGGGATCGATGCTCATGCAGTTATCGTTGAGGATGATGAGCATGTCTGAATCGCTGACCCCTGCGTGGTTCATGGCTTCGAAGGCCATACCGGCCGTCATGGCGCCATCCCCGATCACGGCGATGGATTTCCGGTCTTTCTCACCTTTGTGTTTCGCGGCCATGGCCATGCCGAGGGCTGCCGAGATGGAGGTGGAAGAATGACCTACGCCGAAGGTATCGTATTCACTTTCGGACCTTTTAGGGAAGCCGCTGAGTCCGCCATATTTCCGGTTGGTGTGAAATTCGGAGCGTCTTCCGGTCAGGATCTTATGGCCGTAGGCCTGGTGACCTACATCCCATACCAGTTGGTCGTATGGGGTGTTATATACGTAGTGGAGGGCCACCGACAATTCCACAACACCGAGGCTGGCACCGAAATGTCCTCCATGTACGCTGACGACATCGATGATGTACTGACGGAGTTCATCGCAAACCTGGTTGAGTTTGTTTTTGTCCAGCTTCCGAAGATCTTCCGGAATATTGATGGTTTCGAGCAAAGGTCCCGCCTTAATGTCCATATCGGTTGTTTGGGATTATATGGTAAAAGTACCGAATATCGCCCAAAGCGTGGAAATGCCAAGGACTCAGGGTGATTAACAACCGGAAAGCTGATTTGTTCCTGTTGAATATCCAATACTCCGACCCCCCTCAATTTTATCCATTGGTAACAAAGCCTGTGGACTATGGTAGAATCGTTTTAGATTTGATAAAACCCTTTTGATGCTCACCCGGATCAACAACAGTTATCGCTACCTCCTTTTTCAGGCGACGGGTTGGGGTTTGGTTGCGCTGATCAATATTTTCTTCCTCATCACTTTTGACCACCTGGATTTCCAGCATGTGCGCAGGATGATGATCACAGTGGTGATGGGACTGTCCGTGACAAATCTCATGAGATTTCATGTGAAAAGGATCGGTCTGCTCCAGCAGCCGCAGGATCGTCAGGTCATCGGGTTTGTGCTGATCACTTTGTTCTATGCCTTGATGTGGGGATTGACCGAGAGCCTTATCATTCATCTTTTTCCGGTGCTTAAGACCTATCGTCGCCCGAGCAGTTTTCCCGGGATGGCGTATCGCAATGTCATCAATGGAACGGGGATACTGTTCATCTGGAACTCCATATATTTCTTATATCACTATATAGTGAGGTCCCGTGAACAGGAGCTGGACACTTTACGTCTGCAGGCATTGGTAAAGGAACTGGAGCTCAAAACGATCAAGTCTCACATCAATCCTCATTTCATCTTTAACGCCCTCAACAGCATCCGGGCCCTGATCGATGAAAATCCTGCACGTGCCCGGGAGGCTGTGACGGGATTAAGTAAGCTGCTCAGGAGCAGCATGCAATCGGAACATCTGGAGACGGTCTCCCTGGAAGATGAACTGGAGATCGTCAGGGATTATCTTGCCTTGGAGCATATCAGGTTCGAAGACCGGTTACGCGTTGAGATGCACATAGACGAGGCCACCCTGGATTTGCGTATTCCGCCCATGATGTTGCAAACCCTGGTTGAGAATGCCATCAAACATGGCATCAGTCAGTCGGTGGCCGGAGGGGTCATCCACATCCATTCCAGTTTGTCTGACCAGGGATTTGAGATCATGGTACGAAATACCGGCAAGTTGATGGATCAGAATGGTCATCGGGGTTTTGGCATTACCAGCACGGAGAGCCGGCTAAAACTCCAGTTTGGCGGGATCGCTGCCTTTAGTATAGGAAATGTGGAGGGAGGCTTCGTTGAGGCACGTATTTTGTTGCCTGTTTAGTGTCAGGATGTATTGGTCATGCAAGGAACATAACAATAGAAAGTCATGAAAAGGAGGGTCATCATCATTGACGACGAGCGGCTGGCACGTGCTGAGATGCGCAGGTTGCTGTCAGAATTCCCGGAGATCGAGGTCGTCGGGGAAGCCTCTCATGCGGAAGAGGGCAAGGTTTTGATCGAAGAGGTCAACCCGGATGTCATTTTCCTCGATATTCAAATGCCCGGTAAAACGGGCTTCCAGATGCTGGAAGAACTGGACCATCTTCCCCGGGTCATTTTTACGACGGCCTATGATGAGTTCGCACTTCGGGCTTTCGAAGTGAATGCGCTTGACTATCTCCTGAAGCCCATTGATGCTGCCCGGCTCTCGGATGCCATACAAAAACTTGATCAGGCCGATGAACGTGACAACGCTCAAATTACTTCCGGTCCAAAGACCATGCTGTCAGAGCAGGATCAGGTATTTGTGAAGGACGGGGAGAAATGCTGGTTCGTCCGGCTTTCAGAGATCCGGTTGTTCGAGTCTGCAGGTAATTACGCCAAAGTGTATTTCGGTCCCAATAAACCGCTCATCCTTAAATCGCTCAATGCATTGGAGGAAAGGTTGGACGAGCGCGTTTTCTTCCGGGCAAACAGAAAACACATCGTCAATCTGCGTATGATCGAGCGGGTTGAGCCATACTTCAACGGCGGGTTGCTGCTCGAGATCCCTGGTGGCGAAAAGATAGAAGTCAGCCGCCGTCAGGCGGTCAAGTTCAAAGAGATGATGAGTCTTTGATCCATTTTCAGCGATGCACGACCGTTAGTCAACCTTTATTCTCCATCTAAACCGCATGATCACCTCGTGCATTTCCTGGCTGATCTTTGGATTGCACAGATTTCCGATGCTTCCTTCATGGGTATGGTTCAGGGGTTGCGACGGGTCGAAGCAGAACTTTCCCTGTTCGATGTCGTTTCCAACTTGCTGATAGGCCTGTCTGAAAGGGACTCCCTGATTAACAAGCTTGTTCACGGCTTCGACGCTGAAGATATATTTATATTTATCTGCGGTCAGGATATCTCTTCTGACTTCCATGTGCGAGATCATGAGGATCATCATCCCGATGCAGTCTTCCAGATCGCGGAAGGCCGGGAAGAGGATCTCCTTGGTCAGTTGCATTTCCCGATGGTAGCCGGAGGGCAGGTTGGTGGTCAGCAGGGTGAGTTCGTTCGGGAGAGACTGGATCCGGTTACATTTACCACGGATCATTTCGAAGACATCAGGATTTTTTTTATGTGGCATGATGCTGCTTCCCGTGGTCAGTTCGGAAGGGAAGCTGATGAAGCCCAGATCCTGACCCAGGTAGAGGCAGGCATCCATCGACAGTCGGCTCAGGGTGGCCGCGATGCTGGAGAGGGCCATGGCCGTTAATTTTTCTGTCTTGCCCCGACTCATCTGTGCATAAGCGGCATTCCAGTTCAGGGTGCCGAAGCCGAGCAGTTCCGTTGTCAACCTGCGGTTCAGCGGGAAGGAAGATCCATAGCCGGCACCACTTCCCAGTGGATTTTTGTCAGCCACTGTATAGGCCGCTGCCAGCATCTCCATATCATCCACGAGACTTTCTGCATAAGCTCCCAGCCAGAGACCAAATGAGGAAGGCATGGCCACTTGCAGGTGGGTATATCCCGGAAGCAGCACATCTTTCAACTCTTCGCTTCGGGTGAGCAGTGTGTAAAATAGCTCCAGTGTGCAATCGCGGGTCCGCTCAATGGCGTCACGCAGGAACAGTTTGATATCCACGGCCACCTGGTCGTTCCGGCTTCGTCCGCTGTGGATCATTTTACCAGCCTCTCCAATGCTTCGGGTCAGCATGAGTTCCACCTGCGAGTGAACATCCTCCACCCCGTCTTCTATCACGAAGTCGCCTTTTTCAATGTTTTCCGCAATCCGGGCGAGACCGCTGCAAGCCAGTTTGGCATCTTCAGGCGACATGAGTCCGCATTTCGCTAACATGGTTACATGTGCGATCGATCCCATTACATCGTGTTTGGCCAGCAGGAGGTCGAATTCGCGGTCGCGGCCCACCGTGAAGGCTTCTACGCGTGCGGAGGTATGGGTATTGTCCTTGTTCCAGAGCTTCATGTTGCGTTGTTTGGGGGTCAACGAATGACTTTGTCGAGCAGCAGGGTATAGATATCGATGCCTTCAGCCACCTCCGCGGGTTTGATGTATTCATCGGCCGTGTGGCTGCGGGCGGAGTCGCCCGGACCCATCTTCAGGGCGGGGAAGTTCATGAGTGCCTTGTCGCTGGTGGTCGGTGAGCCGTACCAGCTCCTGCCCAGGGCCAGGCCGGCCTGTACCAGCGGGTGTTCCTGCGGAATGCGGGTGGAGCGGAGGCGGGTGCTGCGCGGTACGAGTTCGCTTTTCAGGTGCTGGCGCAGGGTTTCGAGCACTTCTTCGCAGGTGTACATTTCATTGACGCGGACGTCGATGACGAAGCGGCATTTATCGGGCACGACGTTATGCTGCTTGTTGAAGGTTTCGATGACGGTGACGGTCATTTTTGCGGGACCGAGTACGTCGGATTTGCGGTCGAACCGGTAGGCATGGATCCATTCGATGTCGCGGATGGCATGCACGATCGCGTTGTCGCCTTCGTTGCGGGCGGCGTGACCGGCCCTGCCGGCGGCCATGGCATCGATGACCATGAGACCCATTTCCGCTACGGCCATCTGCATTTGGGTAGGTTCGCCCACGATGGCGCCGGTGATGCTGCTGCCCCGGAGTTGTTCCAGGAATTCAGGTGAATTCAGGACGTATTCGATGCCGTTGGTGCCGGAGATCTCTTCTTCGGCAGTGGCGGCCACGACAAGGTTGTGCGTAAGATCGGTCGCTTCGTAGTAGTGTACGAAGGTGGCGATCAGGGATACCAGCGGACCTCCGGCGTCGTTGCTGCCGAGCCCGTGCAGGCGGTCTTCGATCTGCACCGGCGTGAAGGGATCTAGCGTGTAGCCGGGCGCGGGCTTCACGGTATCATGGTGGGAGTTCAGCAGGATCGTGGGCTTGGCGGGGTCGAAATGGCGGTTGAAGGCATAGACATTGTGCAGCATGCGATGGTGTGCGATGCCTTTCCGTTCGAAGAAACGGGAGATGATGTCTGCGGTGGGACCTTCCTCCCGGCTGAAGGAGGGGGTTGAGATGAGTTCCCGCAGCAGTTCCAGCGCATCTTCCGTCAGTGACCTGTTTGTGTTCATGTCTGTTGGTTTAGGAATCCGACCGGGTCGGAGACATTGTAGTCGTTGATGATGGCATGCAATGGGAATATGGAAAGCTCGTCGTTCGTATGGGTAGTGGCGAGTCCGACCACACGCATGCCTGCAGCGAGCGCGGAACGGATGCCCGGGTTGGAGTCTTCAAAGGCAGCACAGGCATTGGGTTCGACGCCCAGTTTTTCTGCGGTCACCAGGAATACTTCCGGGTCTGGTTTTCCCTTCGTCACTTCTTCCGCACCCACGATCACATCGAAATGTTCACGTATGCCCAGCGCATCCAAGGTAAAGTCGATGTTTCCCCTGTCAGCCGCCGTGGCCAGTCCTGTGCGGATGCCTGCTTGTCGAAGGGTGCTCAGGAAAACCTCAAGCCCCGGTAATGACTGGATATGCGGGCGATAGATCTCCTGATATTTCCGTTCCTTTTTCCTTCCCAGTTCGTATACGGCCTCGATATCCGTTACCTCCGGGAAGAACCGGGCGATGATCTCCGGCAGGATACCGGCGTTTTTCGAGTGATATTCCTCCTCAGAGACCGTCAGTCCATGATCTGCGAGGAAGGCAAACCAGGCCTCTTGGTGGAAGTGCATGTTATCCACCAGTGTTCCGTCCATGTCAAATATAGCCGCCCTGATCCTATTGGCCATGACGATGCGGATTTAGGGTGATGGTGGTGCCGGTCGATCCGGCCATCAGCCGGTCCCAGTCCTCGGCTTTTCCGATCACAACCTTTCCTACGCCGGCGCGCAGTGCCTGGAAGGCGTTGGTCAGTTTGGGGATCATCCCGGCGAAGATCTTACCCTCGCTTTTCAGGGTTTCGAAAGTGGTTGGATCGATGGAGGTAATGCAGGTGCTGTCATCTTCGGCATCCAGCAGGACGCCGGCTTTCTCGAAGCAGTAGATCAGGGTGGTGTCGAAATGGGTAGAGAGCGATTTGGCGGTTTCCTGGGCGATGGTATCTGCATTCGTATTGAGCAGCTGACCATGTCCGTCGTGGGTGATGGGCGCCAGGATCACGGCCAGTCCGCTCTCTGCCAGTGCCGCGACCCGGTCGCCATCGACCCGGTCCACATCTCCCACAAATCCGTAGTCGGTGGTAGCATGCTGCCGTTTGTGTGCCCGAATGATATCTGCATCTGCTCCACAGAGTCCGATGGAGGGGCAATTTCGGGCCTGCAAGCCGGCTACGATCGATTTATTGATGAGTCCCGCATATACCATGGTCACGATGCGCAGCGTCTCAGCATCGGTGATCCGGCGTCCTTCGACCATCTGTTGCGGGATCTTCAGGTCTGCCGCGAGCCGCGTTGCGAGTTTTCCGCCGCCGTGTACGAGCACTTTGGCTCCTTCGAGGGACGCAAACCGTGAGAGGAACTCATTGAGCCGGGATTCATCATCGATGATGTTGCCTCCGACCTTGATGATATGCAGGGTTTTCTTCATGCCTTCCGAATTATTTTCCGGCCAGTTCATCGAGGATCTCGGAGAGCACGGCCTGTGCGGCCCATACCCGGTTGGAGGCCTGGCGGGTGACGATGCTGGAATGACTGTCCAGGATCTCATCGCTCAGTTCGACGTTCCGGCGGACGGGCAGGCAGTGCATCACGCGGGCATCCCGGGTCGATCTGAGTTTATCGGCCGTGAGCATCCATCCCGGATCGTTGCAATACATCTTTCCGTAGTCATGGTAAGTGCTCCAGTTCTTGACATATACGAAGTCAGCATCTTTCAATGCCTCATTCTGGTCGTGCATGATGGTGGCGCCCCTGGTGAACTGTTCGTCCAGTTCATAATCCTCCGGATGGGTGATGACGAATTCTGCGCCACCCCAGGCGTTCACCCACTGTGCAAAGCTGTTGGCCACGCATTGGGGCAGGGGCTTTACGTGCGGCGCCCAGGTCAGCACGATCTTGGGCTTTCGCGTGGCCAGGGCTGCATCTTCCCGTATGCATTCCCGGATGGTGATGATGTCCGTCAGGCTTTGCAACGGATGCAGTGTGGCGCTCTCCAGACTCACGACGGGGATCCCTGCGAAACGGATGAACTGTGAGATGTAGAGTTCGCTGTAATCGTCGTCCCGGTTCTTGAGGCCCGGGAAGGTCCGGATGGCGAGGATGTCGAAATATCTGGCCATGACCGGTGCGGCGTCGCGGATATGTTCCACGGTGTGTCCGCTCATGATGGCTTCATCCTCGAATTCGAGGGCCCATCCCTCACCGGTGACGTTAAAAATGATGCAGTCCATGCCCAGTTGTCGGGCAGCCACCTGGGTGCTCAGTCGGGTGCGCATACTCGGGTTGAGGAAGAGGCATCCGATGCGTTTGTGGTGTCCGAGCGTTTCCCTTTTCCAGGGATCCTGTTTGAATGCCAGGGCCAGGTCCACCAGTGCGTCGATGTCGGGCACGTCATGGGCGGAGATGAACTGCTTCATGTCTTCAGTTGTTCGGGGTATTTAGTATGTCTTCGATCTGTTGACGGAGGGTCTGGAGGAAATGCGAGGTATCCGTTTCGTTCAGGGCCAGGGAGGGCAGCAGGCGTATCACGTTGGGCTTGGCTTCACCGGTGAAGACCCGGCCTTTCTGGAGCAGGTCTTTCTTGAGGGTTTTCAGCGCATCCGGAACATCGAAGCCGATCATCAGGCCACGCCCGCGGACATTTTCCAGGCCCGGCATGGCACGAAGCGCCTGCATGATGGCTGCGCCTTTCTGTTCGGCATTCGCCATGAGTTTTTCCGAATCCATCACTTCCAGCACGGCGAGGGCAGCCGCGCAGGCCAGGTGGTTGCCGCCGAAGGTGGTACCGAGCATGAAATGTTTGGGCGGGAGGTGGGGAGCGATCATGATGCCACCGACCGGAAATCCGTTGCCCATGCCCTTGGCCATGGAATAGATATCCGCAGGCACGCCTGCGAAGTCGTGGCTGAAGAACTGTCCGCTCCGGCCATAGCCGCACTGTACACTGTCGGCAATGTACACCGATCCGTACTGGTCGCAGAGCCTGCGGATGCTGCGCAGGAAATCATCGGAAGCCACATGGATGCCACCCACGCCCTGGATGCCTTCAATAATGACGGCCGCGATCTGGTCGCCCTGGGTGCGGAAGCAGTCTTCCAGGGCCTGCTCGTCGTTGAAGGGCAGGAAGATGATGTTTTCGGTCCGGTTGACGGGGGCGACGATGTTCGGGTTATCTGTGGCGGCCACGGCAAGGGATGTTCGTCCATGGAAGGCTTTCCTGAAGGCCACGACCTTGCTGCGACCGGTATGGAAGCTCGCCAGTTTGAGTGCGTTCTCATTGGCTTCGGCCCCAGAATTGCAGAGAAAAAGCTGGTAGTCGGTCTTCCCGGATACCTGGCCGAGTTTGTCCGCCAGTTCCTCCTGCAGGGGGATGCGGATGGAATTGCTGTAGAAGCCTACGCGGGTCAGCTGTTCGGTGATCCGGTGCACGTAGTGTGGATGTGTATGACCGATGCTGATCACGGCATGGCCGCCGTACATATCCAGGTATTCCCGGTCCTGGTCATCCCAAACCCGGGAACCCTTTGCTTTTACAATGGTGATATCATTGATGGGATATACGTCAAAGAGTTTCATGTCATGTTGGATTGTGGGGTTAGAAGAAGTTCGCCTTCAGCCGAAGGCCTGCCGTTTCATCGATGCCGAACATCAGGTTCATGTTCTGAACGGCCTGACCGGATGCGCCTTTCAGCAGGTTGTCGATGGCCGAGTGCACCACCAGTTTGTTGTCAACCTTTTCAAGATGGATGATGCACTGGTTGGTATTGACGACCTGTTTCAGGAAGAGCCCATCCCGGCTCACGTGGGTGAAAGGATGGTCGCGGTAGTATTCTTCATATCGTCGGAACAGGGTTTCCGCATCTTCATCACAATCGATCTGGGAGCTGATGAAGATCCCGCGCGTGAAATCTCCGCGCCAGGGCACGAAATGCACCTCCGCCTTTTTGACCGGCTGGAGTTGTCTCAGCGAGGCCCCGGTCTCCAGCATGTGCTGGTGACTGAGGGTCTTGTAAGCCTGGATATTGTTGGCCCGCCAGCTGAAATGGGAAGAGGCTGCGAGCCCTTGTCCTGCGCCGGTGGAGCCGGTGATCCCGGTACTGTGCACGGTACCCAGCAGGCCCGCGGCTGCCAGGGGCAGCAGTCCGAGCTGCAGGGCTGTAGCAAAGCAGCCGGGGTTGGCGATGTTGTCCGCCTGTCGGATCCTGTCGCGGTTCAGTTCAGGAAGACCATAGACGAATGCGCGATCCCCCAGCTTGTTTTTTTCCGGCAGCCGGAAGTCCTGCGAGAGGTCGATGATCTTCGTTCCGTCTGCCTGAGGGTTGGCATCGAGGAATTTAACGGATTCGCCATGTCCGAGACAGAGGAAGAGGACATCGATGTCCGGGGCGGACGACTCTGAAAAGTGCAGGTCCGTCTGACCGAACAGGTCCTGATGCACTGAGGCTACGGGCTTCCCCGCGTTGCTTTTGCTGTGCACGCTGACGATCTCCACCTGGGGATGATTGACGAGGATGCGGAGCAATTCTCCGCCCGTATATCCGGCGGCGCCGGTGATGCCTGCGCGTATCTTTTTCATGTTGGTTCGGGGTGGTTGGCGGGTCAGGAGGCGTCGTCGGTGCTGTTGTTCACGGCGTTCCAGATGACGGTCTGGTTGCCGAAGATCCGGCTGAAGCCCCGGACATCCTGGCCGGTGAAGCCGGTATTCATCTCTCCGTACTTGCCGAAGCGGGAGCTCATCAGATCGTGTGCTGATTCGATGCCGATGACTTGAAAGCGGTAGGGCATGAGTTGTACGAATACTTTTCCTGTCACGCAGGACTGCGATTGTTCCAGGAAGGCTTCGATGTCGCGCATGACGGGATCGAGGATCTGACCTTCATGCAGCCAGTTGCCGTAGAACTGGGCGAGGGTGTCCTTCCACTGGAGCTGCCATTTGGTGAGGACATGTTTTTCCAGTGCGTGGTGTGCCTTGAGGATGACCATGGGTGCAGCGGCTTCGAAGCCTACGCGGCCTTTGATCCCGATGATGGTGTCCCCAACGTGGATGTCCCGGCCGATGCCGAAAGGTCCGGCGAGTTGCTGGAGGTTTAGGATAGCGTCGGAAGGGTGATCGAAGCGTTGTCCGTTGACGGCCACCAGTTCACCCTTTTCGAAGTCAAGCTCGACTTCTTCAGCATCATTCTTTGACACCTGGGTGGGCCAGGCTTCTTCCGGCAGCATGCCTTTGGATGAAAGGGTTTCTTTTCCACCGACGCTGGTACCCCAAAGACCTTTATTGATGGAATACTGGGCCTTTTCGAAGTTCATTTCGATGCCTTTCTTCTTCAGGTATTCGATCTCCTCTTCGCGGCTCAATTTGAGGTCGCGGATCGGGGTGATGATCTCCGTACCCGGGATCATGATGTGGAAGATCATGTCGAAACGTACCTGGTCGTTGCCGGCACCGGTGCTGCCGTGGGCGACGGCGTCGGCTTCAAGTCTTTGGGCGTGTTCGGCGATATGAAGGGCCTGGCTGAGCCGTTCTGCGCTGACGCTGAGCGGATAGGTATTGTTCTTCAGGACGTTGCCGTAGACGAGGAATCTGATGATCCGGTCGTAATAGCCTTTGACGGCATCAACGGTGGTATGGCTTGCGACACCCAGGCGGCGGGCGTGTGCCTCGATCGCCTCCAGTTCTTCCGCGGAAAATCCGCCGGTATTCACGATGATGCTGTGAACCTCGTACCCCTTGTCCTCGGAGAGGTATTTCACGCAGAAGGTGGTATCCAGTCCACCACTGAAGCCCAGTACTACTTTCTTTGACATATCCTGATTGTTAGAAGAGGTTGATGAAGAATGTCATGATCGACTTTGCGGGTCCAGTGACATTTTTTTTCTTATCCTGATCGCGGTCCTTACGCAGGAAGGGCTGCAGGAACTTCCATCGTTTGTAGTTCAGCAACCGCTCGAGTCCTTTCGCATTCTGGTTGAAGTATTCGATCGTTTCTGCGGGTTCGTAGTGATCCTGCGGGTCATATAGCATGGCCGTGCACATGCAGTTCTTCCGGTCCTTACTTTTGAGGATCTCATAGTTCACACAGCTTTTGCATCCGGCCCAGAAGGCTTCATCCTGTGTGAGTTCTGAATACGTGACCGGTTCATATCCGAGTTCAGAGTTGATCTTCATGACGGCCAGTCCGGTCGTCAGACCGAAGATCTTCGCGTTCGGGTATTTCTGACGGCTCAGGTCGAAGATCTTTCGTTTGATCATCTTGGCGAGGCCGCCTTTCCTGAATTTCGGGGAAACGATGAGGCCTGAGTTGGCGACATAATCGCCATGGCTCCAGGTTTCTATATAGCAGAAACCTGCCCATTCTCCAATGTCTGAGAAAGCGATCACGGCTTTTCCTTCCTGCATCTTCTGCCGGATGTAGTCTGGACTGCGTTTGGCAATGCCGGTACCTCGTGCCTTGGCGGATTCTTCCATCTCTTCGCAGATGGCTTCGGCGTACGGAAAGTGGGATTCATCTGCAATGATGACCTTGAATGTATGCGGATGTTCCATGGTCTGGGCTACGATTCTAATGATTGATGGATGCCGGTCCTGGAGGAACCGATTTGACCTCCCGCGGGCTGGCGGGGAACATAGTCCCGTCCTCCGGACGAGCCTACGATGGCAGGGGTATCAACGTCGTACCCTAAAGGGATGGGACATGAATGGAAAAACTGTCCCGGGGCGGACAGGAAAAACCCAACGCACTACCACGTCCATGGACGGGGCGTTTGCGATTGAAGATGTCAGGTTTTTTTTCATTTTACGGTCTGTAACGGAGGTCTGGAGGTTTAAATCGATGCAAAGAAAACATTTTTTGGAAAGATGTCGGCAAAATTATTTCATCGTTTCATGGCTTTTAACATGTCTTCTGTAGATACCAAGCCATAACTTGCCACAAATACCTGTGATCATGCGCAGATCCTTCTTTTTTGTCCTCCTCATCGCCGTGATGCCGGCCACTGCCCAATGGAAGACCCGTAAAATCCGGGCCCGCGACGTCCGGGAGATGCTTACGCAGCTTTCTGATGACCGGATGCAGGGTCGCAGGCCGATGACCCAGGGCATCGAGCTGGCGGCAGACTACATCGCCCAATCCTTCAGGGGGGCAGGTTTGCAGCCATTGACGCCGGGTGGTGAATTCCGCCAGCGGTTCCAGACCTTTCAGTCAACGGTCCGGGAACAGTCGGTCAGCCTGAACGGACAGGTATTACCGGCGACAGACTTCATGATCTTTGCCGGTGCAGAGCGCATTGACTGGACGGATCAGGGGGCAGAGGTGGTGCGACTGGGCAGCACCGGCAATCCGCTGCAGGAAGCCGTGGGACTGATCCAGGGCAACCGCGACCTCATTGTACTGGCCGATACGTCTCAGCGCCGGGCCTTGCAGCGCCTGCGCAATGCCCGCATGCAGCGCATGGGTGCCGGCCGTACGGTCGTCATCGCCTTTTATCCCGGAGCCGTCAATAATTATCGGGTCCAGGCGACGGCCACCGTCAACCGGAATGAATATTCCAATGTGGCAGGCATCATTCCGGGTCGCACCCGGCCTGAGGAATTCGTGCTGTTCTCCGCCCATTACGATCATCTCGGCATCGGGAAGCCTGTTGGACAGGATTCCATTTACAACGGCGCCAACGACGATGCGTCCGGAACTACGGCCGTGATGGCGCTGGCGCGACTTTTCGCACGGGGTGCCCGTCCTGAGCGTACCCTGGTCTTTGCAGCCTTCACCGCCGAAGAGTCGGGTGGTTACGGATCCCGTTATTTCTCACAGCAGTTCGATCCCCGGAAGGTACAGGCGATGTTCAACATCGAAATGATCGGCACGGAGAGCAAATGGGGGCGTGGAAGTGCATACATCACCGGATTTGAAAAAACAGATTTCGGAAGCATCCTGCAACGCAACCTGGAAGGCACGGGCTTCGTTTTTCATCCGGATCCTTATCCGGCACAGAATCTCTTCTATCGTTCTGACAATGCCACCCTGGCGGCCCTGGGCGTGCCAGCACATACGATATCCACTTCCAAGATGGACAGCGAGAAGTACTATCACACGGTGGATGATGAGATCGGGACCCTGGATATCGATAATATGACGGAGATCATCCGTGCCATTGCCCTGTCCAGTATTTCGATCGTACAGGGAAAGGATACCCCTTCGAGGGTGAAATGATGAAGGGTTATGTTTGAATAAGCTGGTTGACACTGACCTGATGAACGGCGGCGCTCATGTCCATGATGAGGGATGGATCTTTCTCGATGGCATTTCCGACGACGATGAGATCGGCGCCAGCCCTGCAGTTCCTGTAAGCCTTTTCGGGATCGGTGATGCCGCCACCGATGATGAGCGGGACGGACACATGCGCGGATACAGCCTTGATCATTTCTTCGGGGATGGCCTGGCGGGCGCCGCTGCCTGCGTCCATATATATCACTTTCAGGCCCAGCATCTCCCCTGCCATGGCGGTGCAGATGGCGATTTCGTGCTTATCGGCCGGTATGGGGCTGGAATTGCTGATGTATGAAACAGTTGTCGGTGCACCTCCGTCGATGAGCATATATCCCGTTGGGATGATCTCCAATCCGCTTTTCCTGACAGCCGGAGCCGAGATGACATGCTGTCCGATAAGCAGTTCAGGGTTTCGTCCCGAGATCAGGGAAAGATACAACAGGGCGTCTGCTGAGGGGGATATTTGTGAGGGACTGCCGGGAAACAGGATCACAGGGATGTTCGTCTGCCTTTTCAGCTGGAGGATGACTTCATCCAGGTGTGAGGAGACCACCAGGCTTCCGCCGAGTAATATGTAATCCACCGTGGCATCTGTACAAAGTCTGCACAACTGGTCGATCCGCTGTGGGTTGACCTTGTCGGGGTCCACCAGCACGGCAAAGGACTTGTGTCCTGCGGACTTCTTTCCGGTCAGTGACTGGTGGATCATATGTTGCATTCCTCTGGTGGTATTGTTGCAAAAATGCAAAAGTTTTTCCAAATGCCGGCCTGTCATCGGGGTTGCTTTGTTCCCAATTCCTTGCCGACCTGTGATTTAGCTGCCTCCTTCGGAAAAACCCCTTCTATGGGTATCGTATTTTTCCGTCAAAAACAAAAAAAAGTACTCCACGTGATGTGCAAAAACTCCCAAATCAGGACAGACGTGGCTTCCTCAGCCTTATCCACAAACTGTTGATATTTAGGAAGCGATTGGAACGGCAATCAAAAATATTTTCGCTGTCCGACACCTCCGTACGGTGTCCTGAGATCCGTAAAAAACATCAATCACGCAACGTTTTACCCCATGGCCGCAAAGACCAAGCAAACCGCATCAAAAGGACTTCAATTCCAGCGACACTTCACGCAGTCCGGTGTAAGTCCCTACGACCAATTCGAGTATGACTACCGAAAGTCCGTGATCCGCAATCCCAGCGGTGAGGCTGTATTCGAAATGAACAACGTGGAGGTTCCCCGTCAGTGGAGCCAGATCGCCACCGATATCATCGCCCAGAAATATTTCCGCAAGGCGGGTGTTCCCCAGCCTGACGGTACGCTCGGCCGTGAGACCTCTGCCAAGCAGCTGGCGCACCGTCTGGCCAACTGCTGGAAGGTATGGGGTGAGAAATATGGATATTTCGCTTCTTCGGAAGATGCTCAGATCTTCTACGACGAGCTGGTATTCTGCATCCTCAACCAGGCCTGCGTTCCCAACTCTCCTCAGTGGTTCAATACCGGCCTGTATGAGAGCTATGGCATCAAGGGCAAGCCCCAAGGACACTTCTATGTGGATCCCGTGGATGGCAAGCTGAAGAAGTCAACCTCCGCCTACGAGCGTCCGCAACCCCATGCATGCTTTATCCTCAGCGTGGAGGATGACCTGGTGAACGAGGGAGGCATCATGGACCTGTGGGTGCGTGAAGCGCGGATCTTCAAGTACGGTTCGGGTGTGGGTACGAATTTCTCCAACCTGAGGGGTGAAGGTGAAAAGCTGAGCGGCGGCGGCACTTCCTCCGGATTGATGAGTTTCCTCAAGATCGGCGACCGGGCAGCCGGTGCCATCAAGAGTGGCGGTACGACCCGCCGCGCGGCGAAGATGGTTTGCCTGGATATGGACCACCCCGAGATCGAACTCTTCATCGACTGGAAAGTAGAGGAAGAGAAGAAAGTGGGTGCACTGATCGCAGCAGGCTACCCCAGCGACTACGAAGGGGAGGCCTACCGAACCGTCAGCGGCCAGAATTCCAATAACTCCGTACGCATTCCGAATGCGTTCTTCGAAAAACTTGAGCAGGGTGCCGACTGGGAACTGACCGGACGTATGGACGGCAGGGTCATGAAGAAGGTGCCCGCAAAACAGCTCTGGGACAAGATCGCTTATGCAGCATGGCGTTGTGCAGACCCGGGTACCCAATACGACACCACCATCAACGAGTGGCATACTTGCCCCAAAGGTGGCCGCATTCGGGCCTCCAACCCTTGCTCCGAGTACATGTTCCTGGATAACACGGCCTGCAACCTCGCGTCGGTGAATCTCCGGAAATTCTTCAGCGAAGATGATAATGTCTTCGATGTGAAGGGTTTTGAATACACGGTCCGCCTGTGGACGGTGGTGCTCGAGATCTCCGTCCTCATGGCGCAGTTCCCCAGCCGCGAAGTTGCCCAGCTGAGCTACGACTATCGCACCCTCGGACTGGGTTATGCCAACCTGGGCAGCATGCTCATGGTCAGCGGCATCCCTTACGACAGCGAGGAGGCCCGCGGCATCGCCGGCGCCATCACCGCGATCATGACCGGCATCTCCTACAAGACCTCTGCAGAGCTGGCCAGCCACCTCGGTCCCTTCGCCCGTTTCGAAGAGAACCGGGAAGACATGCTCCGTGTCATGCGCAATCACCGGGCTGCGGCCTATGATGCAGACGGAGCTTATGCAGGTCTCAGCATCAAGCCCCTGGGCATCAAGGCGCAGTATTGCCCTGACTATCTCCTGAGCGCAGCCTGCAAGGCATGGGATGACGCGGTCGGCCTGGGTGAGAAGTATGGCTACCGGAACGCCCAGACAACGGTCATTGCGCCCACCGGTACCATTGGCCTGGTGATGGACTGCGATACGACCGGTGTCGAGCCGGATTTCGCCCTGGTCAAATTCAAGAAACTCTCTGGTGGCGGATACTTCAAGATCATCAACCAATCTGTACCTCAGGCCCTGAAGAACCTGGGTTACAGTGAGCGGGATGCTGAAGCCATCATTAAATACGCAGTAGGCTCGGCCTCCTTCGCCGGATCACCCCACATTAACCATCAGACGTTGAGTGAGAAGGGCTTCATTGCTGAAGAGATCCGCAAGCTCGATGATGCCGTGAAGTCTGCCTTCGAGATCGGGTTCGTCTTCAATGTGTACACCCTCGGCGAGGAATGTCTGAAGAGACTCGGCTTCAAGCCTGAGCAGTTCTATAATATGGAGTGGAGTCTGCTTGAGGCACTCGGCTTTACTGCGGCGCAGATCGAAGCGGCCAACGACTATGTCTGTGGTACCATGACCATCGAAGGCGCGCCCTACCTGAAGCAAGAGCACTATGCCGTGTTCGATTGCGCCAACAAGAATGGCAAGAAAGGCAAGCGCTTCATCCACGCCCACGGTCATATCCGGATGATGGCAGCCACCCAGCCTTTCATCAGCGGCGCCATCTCCAAGACCATCAACCTACCGAACGAGGCGACGATGGAAGAGATCGCTGACAGCTACATGCTCAGCTGGCAGTTGGGTCTGAAGGCCTGCGCCCTGTATCGCGATGGTTCCAAACTGAGCCAGCCGCTGAGTACCAAGAGCGACAGCAAGAAAACCGATGAGGAGCCTGAAGAGAACAGCGACAGCCCCTTCATCGATCTGGGCAAACTCACGGTGGACGAACTGCTGGATGAACTCCAGAAGCGCATGCAGGCCTCTCCTGACACCAAACTCAAGCGCCAGCTTTCCCGCATCGTGGAGCGTAAGTCACTCCCTGCCAAGCGTCGGGGATATACGCAGAAGGCCAAGATCGCCGGCCAGACATTATTCCTGCGCACCGGGGAATATGGTGACGGAACGCTTGGAGAGATCTTCGTCGATCTCGCCAAGGAGGGTTCTACCCTTCGGAGTCTCATGAACTGCTTCGCGATCTCCGTATCTGTTGGTCTGCAATATGGTGTGCCACTGGAGGAATTCGTGGAGAAGTTCGTCTTCACCAAGTTCGAGCCGGCCGGTTTCGTGGATCATCCGAACATCAAGTCCACCACGTCCATCGTAGATTTTGTCTTCAGGGCGCTGGCATACGAGTATCTGGGTCGGACCGATCTGGTACATATCCTCGACAAACCCGAGGTCATGAATACCGGCGAGGATGAATGGGATGAAACACCTGCCACGGATGCTGACCGTCATTCTCCCGCCCTTTCGGATGTCAGGGTCATCGCCCCGGCAGCCGGAAACAATGGTGGAGCTGCCAGCCCGGCCCGGGCACAGCGCGCCGTGGCACCGGTCAAAGCGGAGTCTGCCACCCAGGAGTTCATGAAGAGCATGCAGAGCGATGCGCCTACCTGTAATACCTGCGGTCATCTGACGGTACGGAGCGGCACCTGCTACAAATGCCTGAACTGCGGCAACAGCATGGGTTGCAGCTGATATAACGGTTAAAACTTACCAGGAAAGACCAGGGCGTCCGATCATGTTCGGGCGCCTTTTTTTGTGACCGCATCGACCGGATCTTCCTTGCTGAAATAAAAATTCCGGGAAGGGCGGATATTAAAAGAACCTGCTTCGGCGTTTATGTTACTGCCCGTACTTTTAATTCGTACCCTTTAGAAAGAAGGTCGATCGTGCTTACCGGACCTCAACACAGCCGGGGGATCCCCAACAGGATTTCCCGGCTTTTTTTATGTTACGTTTCCTCCATTCACAGCCGGTGTGTACCTTGTGGGAGAGATCCAGGTCATGAAAGTAAAAGTGTCTTACACGAAGTCCCAGGTGCTGCAGGCCCTTCGTTATCATTTCATCAAGAAGCCGGAGATCCGGCTGATGATCATCCTGGTGAATGTGTTTGCGTTGCTATCTGCTGGCTTATTTGCATTCAGGGTCATTTCTGCCCTGCCGTTTTTGATGGGGACGACCCTCTGGTTGACGATGATGGTCACCTTCTGGTTCTGGATGCCCTGGTTGATCTACCGGAGGAGCCGGACCTTTAAGGATCAATTCGATGCGCGCCTTGAGCCTCAGCATTTCTTCCTGGATTTCGGTCACCGGGAAAAGGCATGGTCCTGGCGGGAGTTCTCCCATTTTTTTGAATCCCCGCATTTCTTCCATCTCTATTTCGACGGCCGCAGTTTCTTTTTGCTGCCCAAGGACGGCTTCGAGGGGATCGCTGATATCCGTGAGGCCCGGGCGCTGATGCAGGACCGGATCGGTAAGGGTGCATGACCTCCGGGGATTCCCTCAGATCAGGGTCTTTTCCATCAGGTAGTGTGGGATGGTTACTTCTTGGAATTCGTCACCTTTTACACTGTAGCCAAGTTTTTCATAAAATCCGATGGCAGTTTTCCGGGCGTTCATTACCATTTTATGATATCCTTTGTGTCGCGCCACGTTTTCTGCAAAATGCAGCAATTGACCGCCCACGCCCTTGCCCTGCTGACTTTTATGCACCGCCATCTGCCGTAGTTTGCATCGTTGCTCATCATATCGGGTGAGGATGCAGCAGGCGAGGATCCGGTCTTCGTCGAAGGCACCAATGAGGACGTCTTGCTTGTCTTTTTCCAGATCTTCCGGAGAGAAGGATAGTGAAAGGGGTTTCCTGAGTATTTCGTAACGCAGGGCCACCATCTTCTCGTAATCCGGTGTGCCGTGATCAATGATCTTGATCGCCATGTGACCAATGTTTAAAGAAAGGTTAATGCCTGTCCTTAAAGATAGGTAATCCAGTGTCTAGTTGTTCCCCCAACAGGGCATACAGATGGTGAATGGCAGGCTTTTCGTTTAGGAATGCAATACATTACACTGAATTCCTTTGTGCAGTTTGGGCGGAAAAATTGTTTTTATCCCAAAAACTATATTTTTGCAGCCATATTAACCAAATTTTAAAACAATGTCAGACATTTCAACAAGGGTCCGGAAGATTATCGTTGACAAGCTCGGCGTTGACGAGGCTGAAGTCACCTCTGAAGCATCCTTCACGAACGATCTGGGTGCTGATTCCCTGGACACCGTTGAGCTCATCATGGAGTTCGAGAAGGAGTTCAATATTTCCATCCCCGATGAACAGGCTGAAACGATCACTACCGTAGGACAGGCTGTAGCCTATCTGGAAGAGCATGCCAAGTAATCTGCTACTGGCGTATTTTCGGTAATCATCCACATATGCAATTGAAAAGAGTCGTAGTTACAGGAATCGGCGCCATCACACCGATCGGCAACACCGCTGCAGCGTATTGGAACGGTTTGATGAACGGTGTGTCCGGTGCCGATTTCATTACCCTTTTCGATGCATCCAAGTTCAAGACCAGGTTTGCATGTGAGGTGAAGGGATTCGATCCCGTCGCCTACCTCGACCGGAAGGAGGCCCGAAAGGTGGATCGTTTCACACAGCTGGCCATTGTGTCCAGTGACGAAGCGATCCGCGATGCCGGTATCTCCAAGGATACGGTCGACCCCGATCGAACAGGGGTCATATTCTCCAGCGGCATCGGTGGACTGGTGACCTTTCAGGAAGAGGTCATTGCCTACGCCAAAGGAGACGGCACCCCGAGATTCAATCCCTTCTTCATTCCGAAGATGATCCTGGACATCGCCGCCGGGCATATTTCCATGCGGCATGGCTTCCGGGGACCAAATTTTGCGGTGGTCAGCGCCTGTGCTTCTTCCACCCATGCCATCATCGAAGCCTGCCATTACATACAACTTGGAAAGGCAGACATCATCGTCGCCGGAGGCAGCGAAGCGGTCATCAGTGATTCCGGCGTGGCCGGATTCAACGCCATGAAGGCCCTGAGCGAACGCAATGAAGACCCCAAGACGGCTTCCAGGCCCTTTGATAAGGACCGGGACGGATTCGTGATGGGAGAAGGCAGCGGCGCCCTGGTACTGGAAGAACTCGAACACGCCCTGCGTCGCGGTGCACATATCTACTGTGAGATCGCAGGCGGCGGTGCCACCGCAGACGCGCATCACATTACCGCTCCCCACCCCGAAGGACTGGGAGCCCTCAATGTCATGCGTGCCTCGCTCAGGGATGCCGGCATGAATCCGGAGGATATCGATTACATCAACGTCCACGGTACATCCACCCCCCTCGGCGACATCGCAGAAACCAAGGCGATCCTGGGTGTTTTCGGTGATCATGCCTATAACCTCAACATCAGTTCGACCAAATCAATGACGGGGCACCTGCTTGGAGCCGCCGGAGTGATCGAATGTATCGCCTGCATCTATTCCGTGATCAATGATATCGTGCCTCCCACGATCAACCACCAGACGGAGGATCCGGAACTGGATCCGAAACTCAACTTTACTTTCCACAAGCCCCAGCACAGACCCGTCAGGGCCGCATTGAGCAATACCTTTGGCTTCGGCGGACACAACGCTTCCGTCATCGTCCGAAAGTACCAATAATGCTGTACCCGATCCGGGACAGAAACAAATCTACCGCCCTGCCGGGCATTTGAAAAGCTCATTCACGATTGTTTTTCTGGATACGATATCTGCTCAAACCCGCCGGCGACAGGGCCTATTTCCGTCAGTTGGTGAACATTCTCGGATTCGTACCCGGAAAGATGAATCTGTACCTGACAGCCCTCAGCCACCGTTCAGTAAGAGAAGGCACCGACCAGAACAACGAACGCCTGGAATACCTTGGTGATGCCGTGCTGAGCGGAGTGGTTGCCGACTACCTCTTCATGCGATATCCCTACAAGGGCGAAGGTTATCTGACGGAGATGCGCAGCAAGATGGTCAATCGTCAGACCCTCAATGATATCGCGCTGAAGATGGGATTGAAAAAGGTCACCCTTTACAATCGCAGTGATAATTCCCTGAAGGTCAGTCAGATCTTCGGTAATACCCTGGAAGCATTGGTGGGTGCGATCTATCTGGACATTGGCTATGACCGCACCAAGCGCTGGATCTTCAAGCGGATCATCACGCCACACCTGTTCATGGAGGATCTGGAAGTCCTCGAGATCAATCACAAGAACAAGCTCTACGGCTGGGCCAACAAACAGGGAAAAATCCTGGAATTCGAAACCCTGGAAGAGCGGATGGAAAAAGGGCGCAGACTGTTTCGTGTCGGGGCTGTTGTTGACGGTGCCGTGGTCGCGGAGGGCATGGCCTTTAACAAGAAGGACGCCAGTCAGAAAGCGGCCCAGTCTGCCGTGGAAAAACTGGGTATCATCTAGCGGATATCAACCCTCACAATACTGATCAGTCCCGGTCCTGGCAGAGTTCTATCAGCACGCCCCCTGTCTCTTTGGGGTGTAAAAAGCAAACCCATTTGTTGTCTGCCCCGATCCTGGGTTCGGGATCCAGGACACGAAAACCTGCAGCCGTGAGCCGGGCCATTTCTGCACGGATGTCTGCGGTCTGGAAGGCGATATGATGGATCCCTTCTCCCTTGCGTTCGATGAACCGGTTGATCACGCCATCCGGGCGAAGGTCTTCCAGGAGTTCGATCTTTGTCTCTCCCTGACGGAAAAAAGCAGTTTCCACGGATTCACTGGCCACCGTTTCACGTTTGTAGCAGGCGGTATCCAATAATCGTTCATAAAGCGCTATCGATGTCTCCATGTCTTTCACGGCGATGCCGATATGTTCTACCTTTATCATGCAGTAAATTTATTCAAACCGAAGGACTCGATCATCTTCGCGTCATACGCTTTGATCGGTCCGAGCATCATACATAAACCATTCCGGTGTAGATCATGCCAGAACTGCCCGTCTATCTTGACTTTCATGCCACCACGCCGCTGGATCCAGTCGTTTTCGAACTGATGGTTCCCTGGATGACGCGTTGGTATGGCAATGCGTCGAGCCGTCAGCATGCCTGGGGCAGAATAGCTGCTGCGGCCGTGGATGCGGCAAGGGAGCAGGTGGCAGAGGCCATCGGAGCCAGTCCTTCCGAGATCGTATTTACTTCCGGGGCTACGGAATCGATCAACCTCGCCATCAAGGGAGCCGCTGCAGCCTATGCGGCCCGCGGAAGGCATATCATCACCTGTGCGACGGAGCATCCGGCTGTGCTGGACACCTGCAGGTCCCTGGAGGCTTCCGGCGCGGAGGTAACCATCCTCGGTGTGGACGGTCAGGGCCGGCTGGATCCGGATGCGTTGCTCCAAGCGATCCGTCCGGATACGATCCTTGCTGCCATCATGCTCGCCAACAACGAAACCGGCCTGATCCAGGATATTCGGGCATTTTCGGATATCTGCCGGCCCCGTGGGGTGATCCTGTTCACGGATGCCACCCAGGCTGCGGGTAAGATCCCGGTAGATGTCGATGAACTGGGGGTTGATATGTTGTGCCTGTCGGCGCATAAGTGTTATGGTCCGAAAGGCGTTGGCAGTTTGTATGTGCGCAGACGCTCGCCCCGTGTACGTTTGCTTCCGCAACTGGACGGTGGTGGGCATGAGTCGGGACTGCGCAGCGGCACCCTCAATGTGCCCGGAATCGTCGGCATGGGTAAGGCCCTGTCCATCGCCACGGAGAGAATGGCCCGCGAAATGCCCCGCATCGCATCCCTCCGGGATCGTCTGGAGGAGGTTTTGCTGCAGGCCGGTGCCTGCCATGTGAATGCGGGAAAGGGCAACCGGCTGCCCACGGTTTCGAACCTGTCCTTCCGGTTTGTAGAAGGCCAGGCATTGCTGGGTGCCGTGAGCCGGGACCTGGCCGTATCGACCGGTTCCGCCTGTTCCTCCGCATCCATGGAGCCATCCCATGTACTCACGGCCATGGGGCTGGGGCGGGAACTGGCCTACGCCAGCCTGCGGATCAGCCTGGGCATACCCACCACGGAGACTGACATCGACCTTGCCGCGGAGACCATCCTGAAGGTCCTCCGGCAAATGCGGGAGACCGGTCAGTTGTGGGCATTCGCCCAACAGGGAGACCTCCCGGATCTGTCCGGATGGCATCATCCTGATCTTGCATGAGATCGGGGATGGACGGAACCGGCTGCAGTTCGTAATTTTACATCACGGGTGTCGATGAACCCCCGGTACATTTCACCTGTTAAGCATAAAAATTGAACCATGTCGACGATGCAGATAGACAGCGGGTTGTATATCAGTGAGAAGGCCCTTGCGCGGGTTCGGCAGTTACTCGAAGAGGAGGGTAAGGGTGATGATTATTTCGTACGCATCAGCGTGGTCAGTGGCGGTTGCTCCGGATTGAGTTACAAGATGAGTTTCGATAACGATCAGAAGCCCACGGACCAAGTGTTCTTCGACAAGGGCATGAAGCTGGTGACCGACATGAAAAGCGTGCTTTATCTCTTCAATACCATGCTGGAGTTCACGGATGGCCTGGACGGGAAGGGATTCCATTTCATCAATCCCAATGCCAGCCGGACCTGCGCCTGCGGCGAAAGTTTCGCTGTTTGATCGGAGGCTGAGTGACCGTCAGACTTTTCCACTTGTTTGCTTCTGATGATTCTATCGTTTCAGGAATGCGCTGCTCAGGATCGATCCGTTCCGGGGAAACTGCAGTGTATAGTTGCCGGGAGGCCAGCGATGTGTATCGATCGTGCCCTCCCGTGATGTCGTGCAACGTGCACGCCATACTTCGATTCCCTGCATGTTGATGATCCTGATCCATCCCGGATCCGGTGGTTCTGCCAGCCTCCAATGGAGTTGGTCCATCACCGGAACGGGGAATAGCTGAAGGCCGGGAGCACAGGTGTGCAGCACCGCCACCGTGCCTGAGCAGCGGAAGGAGTCATCTTCCGATTCATGTGCGCAGACCCTGTAAGTATTCCATCCCACCCATGGTGTCTGGTCCATTAGTACAAAGCGATCACCGTTTCGCGTATGCGTGACCGTTAGTGTCCCTGCGGTATCTGTTCGATGCCGGTCATTTGTTCGTTCCACGATGAAGCGGGTCGAATGTGATGTTCCTTGTGTCTCCCATTCCAGCCTGGTGGCCTTTCCTGTTTTCCGAGCAGTGAGGGAGATGCCGGTGAGGGGCAGGCCAGTCTGTGCACCGGTCATACCCAGCGTCAGCAGGGTGGATGACCCGATCGTAACGTTCGACATGATGTTCCCGGAAGTGCCCAGTTCGCGGATCGTCGGTTGGTTGCCAGCCATCTTCCATCCTTCGGGTGTGGCGCTGATCCTCGTCACAATGCGCAGGGAATCCAGCCAGCGCTTTCTGGAAAGGCTGTCTGCAACACAGCGCCAGGGCAGTTCCGGATAGACCAGCGTGTCGACTCCCGTATTTTCCAATTTAAGGGTCCAGAAGCCTGACGGGTTTACCTTGTAAATGTGCGGATCTGCCATGAAGTCAGCCGCCGGAGTCGGGGCGTTGGAATAAAAGACGGAGCAGTGAATGGATCCGCTTCCGCTCCGGTGGAGGGTCAACGGTGCGAATATGCCGTCTCTGCCAACGGGCATTCCGAATGTTCCGTTTCCCGCGATCTTTCGCCTCAATGGGCCATCAATGAAACTACTATCCCAGCCCCCGTCTTTCATCCCGAATCTGTTGGGGGGATGCGAGACCCTGTCTCCCGTAAATTCGAGCAACGAACTGTCTGAACTCATTATGCGTCCCCGCAGCAGTGACAATCCGGAGGTCACCAGCGTCGATCTGCTCAGGCGCAGCACGCCTGTGGGCTTGTCTATCCCCAGTGTGGCAATGGTATCCGGCAGCCCGTCGCCGGTGAGCTGGTCGCCGTCTCCGTCAAAGATGAACCCTGCTCCGGTATGCAGTTGACAGGCGGCTGTCCGGATGTTTCCGTCGGTTCCATCGGCCCGGATGCCCGCCGGATGACCGATGTGCAGGCGGGCACCTGCCATGACTTCCACCCTGCCGGCTCCGCCGATGTTGTTAGATCCCATCGACAGGGTTCCATTTTCCATCACCCGCAGCAGTTGAACGCCATGAGGGAGGTTCAGGTTCGATCTCAGGAGGGTCTGATGTCCGGCACCTATCACGATCTCCCGGAAATACTGCTGACACTGGATGTTTGGTCCTTCGAAGATGCCCGACTGTGGACCGTTCAGCAGCAGGGATCTGCCGGAATTTCCTGCCGTGGGTGGTTGCAGGGACAGCAGACCATTTATCCGGAGATGCCCGTCTAGGCGGATGTTGGCGGTGAGGGTGGAGGTCAGTCCGGCACCCGCATCCACCACCAGGTCTCCGCGGATGTAAAGATCGGAGCTGCCACTGCCGCTGTAGGATTTCAGACCACCGGCCGATGCTGCGCTGAAATGAAGGGATCCGAAGGTATTCCCGGTCAGGGAGACGGTGTAACCGGATGTGCCGGGCACATCGAACGCGAATACGCCAGTGGATGTACCCGCTGCGGTGGACAGCCGGTCGATCAGTTTTGCATTGGCCCGCGGGGTGGCATGGATGTATGTTCCGCCGTTGGAGATCCTCAGCCACACGGACACCTGGAGGGGATCTCCCGAACCCGCTCCTGAAGCGTTTTGGAATACACCGCCTGAATCGATCCGAAGGCTTTCCCCGGGGCCGGTTATGCTCAAGGCCGGCGCCGCCCTGTTATCGGATGGGATCACCAGTCTGATGTTTCTTCCCGGAGATGGACGCAGGATCAGGCTGTCGAGCATAATGGAGTTCGTCCCGGCGGGAAGGCGGACCAGGTAATCCCTGTCCAGCCGGCTGTTGTCGAGCAGCACATCCGCGCCGGCGCCCGGCACTCCGTCTGGATACCAGTTGGCCGGGGTTGTCCAGCTGCTGTCACCCGCTTCCCCATCCCATTTCCATTGCCCCCCGGCTGTGATCGTTATCAGCAGCCAGACACCCGCACAGATCATTCGCCTCATATGCTTCATTGAACCCGGGGCAAGCTACGTTGATGAGGAGGGGGGTTCCGATGTTAAAGCACCGATTTTTCATCGTTTTTTTCTCGGCTTCATGTAATCTTGCATAGAATAAGCAGGTATGGGTACGATCATCCGTAAGGAGTTGGGGCAGTTTTTCAGCAGCATGACGGGTTACCTGTCGGTCTTGCTGTTTCTGTTGCTGAATGGCCTGTTCCTGTTCGTATTCCCGGACAGCAACCTCTTTGATGCCGGATATGCGACACTGGATGCATTCTTCCGGACGGCTCCCTGGATCCTGCTGATGTTGATCCCGGCCATCACGATGCGCAGTTTCTCCGAAGAGTTCCGGGCGGGTACCTGGGAGGTGCTTTGTTCCAGACCGCTCACCCGCAGCGCGATCATCGGAGGCAAATACCTGGCGGCTTTACTGATCGTGATCATATCCCTTCTGCCGACCCTGATCTATGTCTGGACGGTGGTCCGGTTGTCCACGGCGGGCATCGACGGCGGAGGGATCGCAGGGTCGTACATTGGTCTCGTTGCCCTGGCGGCCGTATTTACCGCGATCGGTATATTTTTCAGCAGCCTGACGGCCAATCCGGTGGTCGCCTTCCTCGCCAGCGCCTTTGGATGTTTCGTATTTCACTCGGCCTTCACCGCGCTTGCGGGACTGGAATTCCTGCGGGGAGCAACCGGCTACTGGGTGGAGATGCTGGGCATCGAAGCACATTACCGCAGCATGAGCCGTGGGGTGATCGACAGCCGGGATGTCGTGTATTTCGGATCTGTCATCGCTTTTTTCCTCTTCCTCACCGCCCGCAAACTACAGCACCGCTGAAGCTATGTTCGATAAGATCATTCGTGCGCGTTTTGGATGGCTGGCGGTATTGGCCGCGCTGCTGGGATTGAATCTGCTGTCTTCCGTATGGCATGTCCGGCTTGACCTGACAGAAGAAAGGCGATTCACGGTGTCGGATGCGACCCGGAGGCTGGTACGTGAACTCGAGGGTCCGGTGGAGATCACCGTTCTGCTTGACGGTGATATGCCGGCAGGTTTTCATAAGCTCGCCAATGCTTCCCGCGATCTGCTGAACGATCTACGGGACATCGCCCCGGATCGCGTCAACTTCAGATTTGCCCGTCCTGTTACCGATGCGGATGACAGCACACGCGTGTACGTTTATGACTCCCTTCAGCGACTGGGTGTCAGTCCCACTAACGTCAAGGCACAAACGAAGAAGGGAGAAGGCTCAGAAGAGACGCTGCTCTTTGCGGGTGCAGTCGTTCGTTATGGCGACCGCACGGTGGGTGTTGATCTGCTCTCCGGACAAAGTCAGCTCTCAGGTATTGAGTCGCTGAATAACGCAGAGGCCCTGCTCGAATACCGGTTTGCAGATGCCATCCGGAAGGCCAGCCGGGAGACGGTTCCGCTGGTCGGATATCTGGCCGGAAACGGAGAACCCCTGGATTACCGGATCTATGATCTTATAGAACAGACGTTTCGTCCGAATTACGCTTTCCGCATCATCCCGATCGACAGTGTGACGCATATCCCATCCGATTTCAGTGCGGTATGTGTGGTGAAACCCATGAAGCCGTTCACGGATGCACAGAAACTTAAGATCGATCAGTATGTAATGCGTGGCGGCCGGGTCATATGGATGCTGGATAATCTCTATGCCAGCCTCGACAGCCTTCAGCGCAGCGAGGGCTCGTTCATCGCCTTCGATCTGGGATTGAATATCGAGGATCTGCTGTTCCGTTACGGGGTTCGCATCAACCGGGACCTGGTGCAGGACCTGCAGAATGATGGCATCCCCTCTGTGATCGGACAGATGGGCGACAAGCCCCAGATCGAAGTGTTGCCCTGGCCATACTATCCGTTGCTGCGACATAACGGACAACATCCCATCGCCAAGAACATGGATTATGTCCTGTCGAAATTTCCGCAATCCATTGACACGATCAAGGCCCAGGGCATCCGAAAGACCATCCTCCTGACCACCTCCAATGCCGCGCGTTCGTTGCCGACCCCTGCGAAAGTCGAATGGGAAAGCATTCGAACGCAGGAGGACCTTGAAAGTTTCAGGGCTGCTGATATTCCGGTGGCGGTGTTGCTGGAGGGGCGCTTCAGTTCCCTGTACGCCAACAGGATCGGACGGGCCCAGGCCGATTCCCTGCAGGTGCTTCAGGGAACGCCTTTTCTGAGCGCTTCAGAAAGGGAGGGAAAGATGGTGGTTGTGGCCGACGGCGACCTTCCCCTGAATGAAGTCTCTCAACAGGACGGTCCCTTGCAGATGGGCATGAACGCCTACACCCGTCAGCAATATGCCAATCGTAGTTTTCTGTTGAATACCCTCGAATACCTGACCGACAGCACGGGCATCCTGGAGACCCGGTCAAAGGATTACACGCTGCGGCTGCTCGACGACAAACGTGTCGAAACTGAGCGCTTGCAATGGCAAGTGATCGATATCATCGGTCCGATGTTATTGATGTTGCTCTTCATCGCCGGCTGGCAATATTGGAGGAAGCGCCGTTACGGAGCCACTTCCTGAAGTCCCGCCTGATGGCTAATTCGTATATTTGCAGCCATCCGCATCCGGATGTTTCAAACCTTTCTACATGAACCCAGACCAGATCACCTATCTCACTTTTGGCATCCTGCTGACCCTGGCTCTTGTCTTCGATCTTGGCCTGATGAGCAAGCGCAACACTTCGATCTCCATGAAGAAGGCCTTGTATCAAACCCTGTTCTGGGTGGCTTTGTCACTGGGTTTCTGCGCATTCCTGTGGATCGAGAAGACACCGATGGTGGCCACCAAATACTTCACTGCCTATTTGATGGAGTGGTCGCTCAGCGTCGATAATATTTTTGTATTCATTTTGATCTTTACCTACTTCAAGGTGGAGGAGCTGGATGCCGGCCGCGCACTGCTCATAGGCATCCTGCTGGCCATCATCTTCCGGATCATATTCATCGCCGTAGGCATTGGTCTGATCGAACGATTCCACTGGATCCTGTATGTGTTTGGGTTCTTCCTGTTGTACACAGGCTATAAGCTTTTCTTCAAGAAGGATGAGGCGGAATTCGATCCGGCTGAGACTTCGATCTACAAGTTCATGAAGAAGTACCTGCGCCTTTCAGAACTCGAGCCGAAGGGAAGATATTTCATTCAGTATCATGGAAAGGTTTTTTTCACTTCCTTGTCCGTGGTAGTGATCATGCTGGCCGCTGTGGATCTGGCCTTCGCACTGGATTCGATCCCGACCGTGGTATCCCTGGTCAGGGATGACGCTGCTGCTGACTTTACGGCGGACGACAAACTGGTCATTTATTCCTCCAATATTTTCGCGATCCTGGGATTGCGTTCGCTTTTCTTCCTGCTGCGCGGTGCCGTCGATCAGTTCGATTTCCTGCAACAGGGCATCGCGATCGTGCTGGCATTTATCGGCGTTAAAATGCTGGTAGAGTATTTCGACATCCGCATCAATATTTTCGTCTCCCTGTCCGTGATCGTCGTGTGCCTGACCGGATCGATTCTCTATTCCATCAGACACCGGCGCATCAAAGCCAAACGCGATGCCCGCCATGGAGTCGCCTGACCGTGACGTTTTCGTTTATACGCCCCCGTTAGTTGCCCGGCTGCTGGGTGGTGTCATGCATGCAGGTACCGGTCCGGAGCCTGCCATCCGCCATCTGCTGACGGACAGTCGAAAATTGGTGGCTCCTGCAAACTCCATGTTCTTTGCCCTGACCACTGCCAGGGGCAACGGCCACCGATATATTGAAGAGTTGTATGCACGCGGTGTGCGGGCGTTCGTCGTATCCGTCACTGATGCGTTTCAGGTCTGTCCTGATGCCTGGTTCATCCGAGTGCCGGATACCCTCGCCGCTTTGCAGACCCTGGCGGGTTTTCACAGATCCCGTTTCACATGCCCGGTCGTTGGCATCACGGGAAGCAACGGTAAGACCGTGGTGAAGGAGTGGCTGAACCATCTGTTGTCGCCGGATCTTCGCATTGTTCGCAGTCCCAAAAGTTACAACTCACAGATCGGCGTGCCGCAAAGTGTTTGGCAGTTGCAGGATGGGGATCAACTGGCCATCTTCGAGGCAGGTATTTCACGCTCGGGCGAGATGAGCAGGCTGCAGGCGATCATCCGGCCCGACATCGGGATCTTCACCAACATCGGTGATGCACATGATGAGGGATTCAGCTCGAAGTCGGAAAAGGCATGGGAAAAACTCAGTCTGTTCAAGGACTGTCGTACGTTGATTTATCCCGCAGATGATGTTCATGTGTCCGGGGCCGTGAAGCGATGGAGGTCAGATGATCCGTCGATCACAAGTCAGTTCAACTTCAGGAGCTGGGGCAGGGGAGAAGATGCAGCACTCAGGATACTGTCGATCGAACGATCGGATCATTTTTCGTGTATACATGCCCGCTATGAAGACAGGGAGGTGATCACTGACATTCCGTTCACCGATCGGGCATCAACGGAAAATGCGATGTCTGCCTGGCTGCTGATGCTTCAGTTGGATGTACCGGATGACGTCATTCGCATGAGGATGCGGGCATTGCCGGTGCTGGCGATGCGTCTGGAACTGAAGGATGCCCTGAACCGATGTGTGATCGTCAATGATAGTTACAATGCGGATCTGGGCTCCCTGCGGACGGGCCTTGAATTCCTGTCGCAGCAGCACAGGTATGCGCGGCGTACGGTGATCCTGTCGGATATCCTGCAGACTGGCCGGGAGGCTCCTTTGTTGTACGCGGAGGTAGCGTCGATGCTGGCCGATTACCGGATCGACCGGCTCATCGGCATCGGGCAGGATATATCTGCACAAGCGCATCTATTTACAGGCTTACCGGCATCCGAGTTTCACTCATCGACGGAGATCTTCCTGGAGGTATTGCATCCGCAAAGATTCAGGGAGGAAGCGATCCTGTTGAAGGGGGCGCGAAGCTTTGCATTTGAGCGGATATCACGGCGGCTGGAAGAGAAGCGACATCAAACACGACTGGAAACAGATCTGTCGGCCATCTCCCACAATCTCTCACAGTTCCGGGGATGTATTCAGCCCGGCACACGCATCATGGCGATGGTGAAGGCTTTATCTTACGGTGCCGGCGCCTATGAGATCGCGGGGTTGATGCAATTCCATCGGGTCGACTGGTTGGCGGTGGCGTATGCCGACGAGGGTGTTGACCTGCGTCGGCAGGGCATTCGTCTTCCGATCATGGTGATGAATCCGGAGCCCGCCGCTTTTGCATCGCTGACGGAGTATGATCTGCAGCCTGAGCTCTTTTCCTTCGACATACTGGATGCCTTCTCCAATTTTCTGGTTCAGGAAGGAGTGATGCATCATCCGGTGCATATCAAGTTCGATACGGGCATGCATCGGCTGGGCTTTCTTCCGGCAAAAGCAGATATCCTGGTTGAGCGCCTGGCCGACCGGGAACTGATGCGGGTGCAATCGGTTTTCACACACCTGGTGGCAAGCGAGGATCCTGCCTCGGATGACTTCACCCGACAGCAGGCGGATTTGTTTCGCCAGGCCTGTGACCGGCTCGAAACAGGCGTCGGTTACGGATTTCTAAGGCATGCTGCCAACACGGCAGCGATCGCTCGTTTCCCGGAATTTCAATTCGATATGGTCCGGCTTGGCATTGGATTATATGGTGTTCATACGGGTGGTTCTTCCACATTATCCCTGCAGGAGGCCTCGACTCTGCGAACCACTGTCGCGCAGGTCAAGCAGGTGGCAGCGGGACGAAGGGTCGGGTATAACCG
>VFQT010001070.1_pt1 | contig 35521 bp, 33 predicted proteins | sample 3512381 | NCBI WGS metagenome assembly VFQT01 (sample SAMN10412376, study PRJNA504923) | tailings metagenome | isolation source: Relicate 2 Philex TSF3 active mining site | place: Philippines: Tuba, Benguet | collected 2017-08-29 | reverse complement strand
CTGCGCTGTGGCAACAATTCAAACCGAGCGGGGCATCGACTGTCGACTCCCATGTCAGCGAACGCTACCAGCACAGCGCCATTGAGCAGGCCTACACCCAAGCTCAAGAAATAGCCTCACTGGCACGCCAACAGCTATTCGCCGAACGTGAACTCGAGCGCATGAGCGCGCAGAGCACACAACCAGACACGATCACACTTGCAGACCCTCAAACGCACGCACTCGTCACGGCGATACGTGCCACAGCACAACTCTCGGCCACACTCAGCAAACGCAACGACTACTTGGCGATTTTCATGGGGCTGGTGCGCGTATTCCAGCTCACATCCATGCGCCAACTCTCACGACATCGCCTCGAGGGGGCACTAGCATGGCTGGCGCATTGGCGCAACGAAGACGACAGCGATAACGGTGCTTCATCAGCCTGATTAGCGCGTCTGTGTGGCACTACGCAACGCCAAATGAGCCGCGTGTTCACGAGCAGTGCGTTCTTCGGCTGCTGATACCACAATATTGCGCACCTCGGCTGGGGTGTCTACCACCTGCAACAGTGCCAATTCGGCCTCGCTCAACATATGTGCTGACACCGGTGACTGACGTACCCAGTCGATCAATCCCTGCCAATATGCCGATCCATACAGGATGATGGGGAAGTCGTGCACCTTGCCCGTTTGTACGAGTGTGACTGCCTCAAATAATTCGTCGAGCGTCCCAAAACCACCCGGGAAGAAGACAAACGCCTGCGAATATTTGACGAGCAGTGTTTTGCGCACAAAAAAATACCGGAACTCGAGCGACCGTGATACATAGGGGTTGACGTGCTGTTCGAAGGGTAGCTCGATGTTCAAGCCCACGGATTCGACTCCAGCGGCATGTCCACCCTGATTGCTGGCCTCCATCACACCGGGCCCGCCGCCGGTAATCACCGCAAACCCAGCTTCGCCAATCAATTGTGCGGTATCGACTGCGGCCTGATAAATATCGCTGTCGGGTTTGACACGAGCCGACCCAAAAAACGACACTGCCGGACCGATGTCGGCCATTTCGTCGAACCCGGCGACAAATTCGCTCATGATGCGCAATACGCGCCACGTATCAGTGCGGTTAAAGGGTAAACTCTCGTGTGGGGCCAACAACAACTGCTCATCTGCGGTCATGGTGGCAGGATTTACTGGTGGTTTTGTCATATGGACGATCCTTTCAGGTCTCTATACACCGTGTATCAATATTGTTTTTGTTTCAGCGACTGTCTAGCGAAACGGATATGTTTGCAGGGCTGTTATCAAACGCTCAATACCGACCCGAAGTTGCATGGGCTGTACTAATGCTGAAATCACCACATACGATTTGATGGTTTCGCCGAAAAAATACCCCGGATGTACGAGCACACCCTGCCTCAGCGCATGCAACACCACCTCTTCTTCGTCACAGATTTCCGGCAGTTCGATGCACACATAATACCCGGCATCTGGTGCCCGCACGCTATACCCAGCAGCACGTAGTAGCGCCAACAACATGTCGAGATTTTCGCGGATATACGCCTGTTGTGTGGCCACAAAGTGCATACCATCACGCATCAACGTCGGCAACATACTCTGTGTCAGACCATTTGCGCCCAGCAGTGTATCGTTGATGACCTCGAGTTGTGGGCCATATTGTTGGCGTGCAAGTGCTGTCAATGCAATCCAACCGAGTTTGAGATCGGGCAAGGCAAACATTTTGGAGATGCCATTGAGTGTGAAAATGGGCAACTGCGGCATCAGGGCGGCCAGTGGTGGTACTGCGGTAATCGCATATGGCATTGCCGCAAATACTTCGTCGCAAATGATGGGGATGCCCAACACCTCCCACATCGGCACCGCTCGCCGCACCACCATGCCGGTCGGATTGTGTGGCGAAACCACCAATATGGCGCGAGTGCGGTCATCGGCTACACGGGCGAGGTGGCGCGCGTCGATTTGCCAACCACGCAATTCGTCGAGATGGTATGCACGTAGTTCAATGTGAAACATGGCGGCCAGATATTCAAACAAGGGGTACGACAGCGACGGCACGAGCACATTATCACCCGGCTGTGTCAGCAGAGCAAACAACACCAAATAGGCTTCACTGGTGCTGGCAGTCACAAAAATGTCTGTAGCGGCGTTGAGTATGAGTGCAGGTGTACGTTGGGCATAATACTCTGCTACGGCTTGCCGTGCCGCCAATGTGCCTCGAGGATGTGGTTGATACTGACGGGTTTGCCAGTAGGGAGCAGCAGCAGATTGCAGGATGTCGGCTGGGAACAGCACTCCTTGGGTGGTAGGATTGCCACTCGTCAAGTCAATATATGCCTCACTCTGTTGACGCAATTGTTCAATTCGATTGTGTGAAAAATCGGCATCAGGCATGTAGGCGCTCATGCAATTGGTCTCCTCAGCAGTGCTATCAGTCAATTACCATCCCATTCCTGTCCGTTGTAGTGTAATATAGTTAGCAGTGCACCAACATCAGCACGCAGGAATTCATTGACGATGATTGTCAGATGATGCTACAATGCGTCACATATGCATTCCTCCCCTGTTTGTGCTTTTACCCTCTTGTATATCAGGATAGAGTTGTGAGCATGGATCAAGATACACGACAGCGCGACCCGCAACGACCCACATCAGAACGACCAACCGTTGACAGTCCGCGCAACCCATCATCTCGTGGGCGACAGCGCGACTTTTCGTCACGGGTGCGTGGGACGCGGCTAACTGCGAGCGCCTACCTAGAAAACCTCTTGCAATCTGTCACAGCGTCAGTGAACCAACGCAATAACCAGACGGCACCCATTGCCACTACTGGGCCGATTTTTGACCGTTGCATGAGTTTGGTCCACGCCCTTGGTGACCCAGACAATCCCGAACATATTCATGCCGCCGAAGAACTCGTCGGACTCGGGCCGGTCGCACTACCTGCCCTGCTTCAATCATTGCACCCCGATGGGCAATGGTTGACCGCCTATCGCGCTGCCGAAGTACTGGGCGAGATTGGCGACCGCCGGGCAGCCCCGGCACTCATCGAAGCCCTCAATCACCCCAACAGCAATGTGCGGTGGAGCGCAGTACGCGCTCTGTCGTTGATTGGCAGTACCCGAGCCCTGTTTGCCTTGCGGCGCGTGGCCCGTGCCGACCGTAGCAAGACATCGTGGGGCGAATCCATCGCCGGCGTCGCACAAAGCGCCGTCGACCAGATGCAAAGCAACAACTTGATTGTCAAGTCAATGGAATTGGTCAAAACTGCCGTGTCAACGGTGGTGCTCTTGTTGGCCCTCTACTTGGCTTGGAGCGTGTTCGAGCGCGTACAGGGTGAGGTCAGCTCAGTCGGTCTACAACCCACCAGCACCGTCGTCAGCAATGAAGCAGGTCTGGTTCCCGGCGAAGACATTGGCACTCCTCCCGAAGAAGCCACTGCCACCCCCGAGCCCACTAACGAGCCAGCTGCGCTTGTATCTGGGGTTATCATCCAAGCCGGCAATGTGCGCACCGAGCCCGCCGTCGGCAATAATGTGGTCGGTGAAGTCAGCGTCGATGACGAAATCATCTTTCTAGCGACCACGCCTGATCGTACCTGGTTCAAGATTATCTTGGGTGCCAAGCGCTCAGCAACTTCATCAATCGGTTCAAGTGATGGCGCTGGCTGGATCAACGAGATTTTGGTCGACAAACCTGCGGCTGACCTGCCCATCGAAGATATGCTGATGCCGACACGCCTCCCTGCAGCTACAGCCACCCCAGCGCCGACTACGGCCGCCGAAGAAGCGCCGGCTGAGGGGACGGATACCACACCGGCAGAAGGCACTGATGCCGCCGTAGAGCCGACAGTTGATCCGCTCTTGCCACCCACCGAGACCCCTGTGCCCTAGTTTGTATTGAGAGGTGGTTGCGTGTTTCGTTTTTTTCGTGCATTGTTCTTAGTATTTGCGCTGTTGGCCATCGTGGCCGCAGGCGTGGTAATGCTCTTTTCTGCCGAAATTCGCCGGCCTGCCGGCACCGATGATACACCCGTGGAATTTGTGATTTCCCCCGGGGAAGCCACCAGCTCGATTGCGACCCGCCTCTCAAGCCAAGGCTTGGTGCGCCAGCCGTTGCTCTTCACCATATTGGCGCGCTGGCAGGGTCTCGATGCCAAGCTCCAGGCTGGCAACTACCTGCTCCGCCAAAATATGACCATGAACGACATCATGGTGGCCCTACAACAAGGTGTCGTCGTCAAAGAAGTCCAAATCACCATCATCGAGGGCATGCGCATCGAACAAATCGCAACGGTAGTCGGCAATGCCGGCCTGCTCAATGTCGACGAACAAAGCGCCCTGCAAGCTTTCTCGGATGCCGATCGCTTCCGCGAAGGCCATGTGTATCTGGCCAGTATCCCTGAAGGAGCCACCCTCGAAGGCTACCTCTTCCCCGATACCTACCGCCTCAATGAGACCGCTACCATCACGGACGTCGTTGATGTGCTACTCACCCACTTCGATGAACAATATGCGTCTGTGGAGCGGAGTGTGCAAGTGCCAGATGTCAATGTCCACCAGATTATTACCATGGCCTCGATTATCCAACGTGAAGCGACTCGCCAAGATGAAATGGCGCTCATCTCGGCTGTGTTCTGGAATCGCCTCAAACCTGAAAACGTCGGCGAAACCGGCGGCGGCAAGTTGCAGTCAGATCCTACCGTACAGTACATCTTGGGGACGCCTGATGAGTGGTGGCCCAAACTCGATAACTTGACCATCGAAGAAATCATCGGCGCACCCGGCCCATACAACACACGCACCGTCAACGGTTTGCCCCCTGGTCCTATCAGTTCACCTGGGCTGGCTGCCATCCGTGCTGCGGCCCGACCTGATGCCACTGCAAATTACCTCTACTTCGTGGCTGCTTGTGAAGAACCCGGGAAGCACAACTTTGCAGCCAGCTACGACGAATTCTTGGCCTTCGAACAAGCATACCTGACCTGCGGTCAGTAGAAATTTCTTGCGCACCCTATGTCGCATGCTCCGCATACCCGCATTGCCGGTGTCATTGGAGACCCCGTTGCTCACAGCAAATCACCGGCGATGCACAACGCCGCATTTGCACACTTCCAACTAAATGCTCATTACGAACGCTGGCACACCCCACTGGCCACCTTGCCAGAGCGCATCGCATCACTGCGCCAGCCCCATATGTACGGCGCCAATGTCACCTTGCCCCACAAACTCGCCATCCTACCACTGGTCGATGAAATTGACCCTCTCGCCGAAATGATTGGTGCAGCCAATACCATCATCCGACTTGAGGATGGTCGTCTGCGCGCCACCAATACCGACGCACCGGCGTTTCTCGACGAGGTCATCAACGCCTGCGGACTTGATCCCGTTGGTCTCGAAACCGTCATTTTGGGAGCCAGTGGTGCAGCCCGCGCAGCAGCGTTTGCACTAGCACACGCCGGAGCCGCGCGAATTACGATTGTCAATCGCACCATGGAACGCGCCGAAGAATTGCTCGGCGATGTACTTGCTTCCCTGGATCATGATCCCATTCTCACATTTGCCGCACCCGATGTTGATGATCTTGATGAGGTGATTGGTACTGCCAAACTCATCGTCAATGCCACATCACTAGGGTGGCACGGCCAAGAGACGCCCCTGCCAGCGCAGTTCATCCAACCGGATATGGTCGTCTATGATATGGTCTATCGCCCCACACAACTGCTCAGCGATGCCCAAGCACGCGGTGCCAAGGGCGTCGATGGCCTAGGTATGTTGGCCAAACAAGCCATCATTGCCTTTGAACACTGGACGGGGCTGCGACCACCGCTCGACTTGATGTTGACCGCACTGCGCAACGCATAACTGCGCTACCGCATATGTTTAATCAATAACACCCCCGACACCAATGTGTCGGGGGTGTTGCACGTGAAACATTCCACGCTTCCAGATGACTCCATTACTCAGACAGAAAGGGTGACCCCACAGCCAAATACTGGTACCCTTGCGCCACCAACTCCGCATAATCGGGCACCATGCGCCGGCCATCAATCACGAGGTATGGCTGGTTAGTATATTGCTCGATGGTACGTGACAAACCACGGAACTCTTCCCAATCGGTGGCAATCACCAGCGCATCGGTACCTTCGAGTGCACTCTTGACTGACTCGTGATACGAGATTTTGGCGTACTCCGCATTATTTTTGACAGCAAAAAACCGCTGAGCTTCATGCATCGACATGGGATCGTAGGCTTGAATCTGAGTAACACCACGGGCAAGCAGACCATCAACCACCGTTATTGCTGAAGAATCACGCATATCGTTTGTGCGTTGTTTAAACGCCAAGCCCAACACCGCAATGCGCTTCCCTGCAAACGAAAAACCGGCTTCTTGTTCAGCCCGCTCGAGCAAATACGCTTTTTGGTATTCATTGATGTCGTACACCGACTGGAGCAGTTGCGCATCCTGGTCATGACTCTCGAGTTGATAGATGAGCGACTGCACATCTTTGCCAAAGCACGAACCACCGGCACCAATGCCCACATACGATCCCCAAGTACTGATGCGAGCATCGGCGGTCACGCCGCGCTTGAGGTCTTCCATGCGCACATTGGCAAAAGTTTCACCGATACGGGCACCGACGCCGTTCCAAAATGACACATAGGTCAGCAGCAGGGTATTGGCCACATACTTAATTGATTCGGCGGTTTCGGGAGTCGTTTCGATATAGCGAATCCGCACATGATTGACGAATTGTGAGTAAATACGGCGGATGATGCGGAAATCAGCCTCTGTATCAGCACCGACCACGACACGATCAGGACGACGCGATTTTTCGACAGCATCACCTTCCGGCAAGAATTCTGGATTCGAGGCCACACCCACATTGGGCACCTGATGTTGCTGTAGCACGCCTTCAAGGGCGCGAGCCGTACCGATGGGCACAGTGCTTTTGTTGATGAGCACCACACGCCGCTGGTCGACACGTTTGGCAAGTAACTCAGCCAAATAGTTGACTGCCGTGAAGTAAAAGCTCAAATCCGACGAACCATCTGGATTCGGCGGGGTAGGCAGACACAAGAAGATGGCGTCAGTGCCTTCGATAATCGAGCTGATATCATTGGTAAAAAACAAATATCGATTCAGGTTTTCGGCAATGACTGTCGATAAACCGGGTTCATTGATAAAGCGTTCGATTTCTTCCGCCTTACCAGTCTGATAGGCGGCAATGCGCACCGTATCGATGTCATAGGCATAGACTTCATGTCCATACTCTGAACAGACGGCGGCATGGCACAGACCAACAAAACCAGTTCCTACCACAATTACTTTCATACGTCCTCTTTGTCTATTCCGTCTCAGCCGGTGTGGTCAATATCTGACGCAAGGCTGCAATACACTGTGCGTTTTCGGCAGGAGTGCCAAATGAAATACGAATCACCCCTGGTAAGCCCCATGCTGACAGTGCATTAATAGCAATCCCCTGTGCGGCCAGTGCTTGTTGCACGCGAGCATCGCTACCCGGACCACCCACGCGCACGGCCACAAAGTTCGTTTCACTAGCAAACGGCTGTAGGCCCAACTCGTGGAGAGCAGCAACATAGGTGGCACGCGCCTCAGCCACTTGATTGCGGCTTGCAGCAACATGGGCGTCATCACCGAGGGCAGCAATACCGGCTGCTATGGCGAGTGCATTTACATCGAAGACCGGACGCGTACGATTGATATAGGCCAACATGTCGGCATCAGCAATAGCATAGCCTAGTCGCAGGCCAGCCAAGCCATAGATTTTGGCGAAGGTGCGCAGGATAATCATATTTTTGCGACCATTGCGGACTTCAGCAATCATATCGGGGAAGTCAGACCGCGTCACATATTCAACATAGGCTTCATCGACCATGACCAGCACATCATCGGGGACATGGCGTAAAAATTCAGCCATTTCCGCCGAACTATTCGTGGTGCCGGTCGGATTATTGGGGTTACAAATCAGCACCATACGGGTTTGTGGAGTAATCGCAGCAGCCATGGCAGGCAAATCGTGGACACCGTCACGCAGTGGGATACGCTTCTGGACAGCACCCATCATTTGTGTGCGCAAGTAATAGCTAATGAACGTGCCATCGGCCATGACGACTTCATCACCAGCCTCGAGATAGGCTAGGGCTGTCAACAAAATCAGTTCATCTGATCCATTGCTACACAGCACTTGATCGGGGTCGACCTGCACGTGTTGAGCAATTGCATGGCGTAGTGTCGTCGTATTGGGGTCAGCATAGCGATGAATTGTCGGCAATGCTGCGGCAATCGCTGTCAACGCTGCTGGGGATGGACCAAGCGGGTTTTCGTTGGCAGACAGACGAGCACTAACGACTGGAGCATCCGATGCACTCCGTGATCCGCGCATAGACGGAAGCGCCGCGATAGCAGATTTTTGACGCATTTTCGCTCCATTTCTCTAGCATGCTTGTTCCGATTCCGAGGCGTATTATAGCATGTAAATGCTGATTTCTCTCAGATAAATTGGTCATTTTTTATCTACAAAAATCCTTACGGTCTACCGGTGATGTTTGCAATTTGTGAAAAAAAGTGCTATTCTCTTTACAGATTACGCTCCACATATTTTTATTTCATTGTGCAACGTAGGAGAAGTCGCGTGAACCGTGCCATTACACCTCCCGACGTAGTCGTGCGTCGCCTCCCTTTGTATGCACGAAGTTTACGATATTTACTTCGTGACGGCATTTCCTCGGTATCTTCTCAAGAGCTCGGTGAACGAATCAATGTCACAGCGGCGCAAATCCGCAAAGACCTGTCGTACTTTGGTGAGTTCGGCAAACAGGGCATCGGGTATGATGTCGAGCGTTTGCTTGACCAAATCGAGCGTATTTTGGGGCTTGACCGTTCATGGGCAGTGGTGCTTGTCGGTGCAGGGCACCTAGGCGAAGCCATCATGCGCTACGAAGGCTTCCGAGAGCAAGGCATCCATATTGCTGCGGTATTCGATGCACACCCCAGCAAAATCGGGCTTTCGATTGGTGGCTTGCCCATTCAATCGGTCGACAACATTGCCGCTGTGATTCGTGAGAAGCACATTCAAATGGCGATTTTGGCAGTACCAGCAGACCAAGCTCAGCATGTGGCTGATCAATTGGTAATCGCCGGTGTCAAGGCCATGCTCAGCTATGCGCCCACGGTCATTCAAGTCCCCGATGGGGTATGGGTGCGCTACATTGACCCCATTTCGATTTTGCACAGTATGACGTTTTATTTGGCTCGTGACGACGACTAATCAGCGTGTTGGGTGTGTTCGGCAGTCGTCAAAATCCGATCAACCGTCAACAGCACTTGCGTGCGCACACTGCCATCATGGACATGTGTCGCATTAGCCCACACCACTACCTCAACCACGGCATCACGTTCCTTGATATCGAGCAATTGCACTTGAGGGGCTGGTTCAGCCAGCACCTGCGGTGTGCGTGAGAGATGTTCCGGGAGTTCACTCAACAACTGCAGCAGGGTTGAACCACGCGGATACGTGAGTTGCAAGGCGACTTTGCGGATCCCCGACCGACGGAAGTTGGTAATTGCGGCGTTGTGCACCAGATGATTGGGGATTTCAACCTGCAGTCCATCCACAGTGCGTAGCGTGGTCGCATGCAGTCGCATGGCCACGACTTCACCATGATAACCGGCAATATGCACTTCATCACCCACATAATAGGGGCGGCGATACAACAAAAACAATCCGGCCAAGTGACTCGTCGCCACATCTTTGACGGCTAATCCGGCAATTACACCAGTAGCGCCCAATCCGGCCAAGAAACTCGCAGCGGCGGTAGTCCAACCAGCCTGCGCCAAGGCGATCGTCCCACCGACCACAAGCACGGTGGCATAGACCAACGTCCCCATCAACGCGGCGATTTCGGGGGGCAACCCCAGTCGTTCGGCCACAGCGGTACCAATCCCGCGCAAACGTCGTGCGAGTACGATTGTGGCCAGTACAATACCGAACAGTAATAATAATCCGGGGATATATTGCCCCAACGTCGTCATCACAGTGTTCATACGCCCCCTCTATGGTTGTGAAACCGGTGTACTTCCACTAAGCGACACACCGATACGGTAACTTTTCCACACTATTGAACAGCAAATGCTGACTGTACTATAATACACAATAATACTCATACCTACCGCAGTCATCTGTGGTCATCCTCCTACACCAAAAGGAAGTTTCATGCCAATCGACGAAACCGTGTTTCGTAAAACTATGGGCAGTTTTGCCAGCGGTGTCACAGTGGTGACAACAGTCCACGATCAACAGCGCTACGGGATGACCGTCAGCTCATTTTGTTCACTGTCGCTCAATCCACAACTCATATTGGTCTGCTTGACCAGCACGTTGCCCACGCATAATGCCATCCTCAAATCAGGGAAGTTTGCGGTCAATATTTTGGCACATGATCAAGCTCATTTGTCGCAACACTTCGCCAGCCGTGAGCTCGACAAATTTGCTGGCATTCCATGGGAGCCCAGCCCCAACGGTATGCCGTTCCTCACTGATTGTTGTGCATCCATTGATTGTACCCTTGCGCATGTCTTGCCCGGGGGCGATCATTCGATTGTTGTCGGGGCGGTCAATCATGCGACCATTTTGGAGAAAGCACCGTTGGCCTATTTCCGGGGAGCGTATCATCAAATCGTATGAACACCCGCGTATTTTCGAGTGATGCACATACCATAAATCACACAGACATTGCGCAGGCGGCAACGATTATTCGTGGTGGCGGCCTCGTAGCCATGCCCACCGAGACCGTGTACGGGCTGGCTGGTAATGCATTGGATGTCACGGCTGTGCAGGCGATTTTCCGCGCCAAGGGACGCCCAAGCACTGATCCGCTGATTGTGCATATTGCCGACATGGCGCAACTTGCGCTGGTGACCACAGCAAGCGATCTCCCCATGTTGCGCCTGCTTGCCGAGGCGTTTTGGCCTGGCCCACTGACCATGCTGGTACCCAAACAACACACCATTTCGGATGCAGTCACAGCAGGGAAGTCGACTGTGGCGGTGCGCATGCCGGCGCATGCAGTGGCACAGGCTTTGATACAGCACAGTGGCTGCCCATTGGTAGCACCGTCAGCCAACACTTTTTCGCGGCCCAGCCCAACAACAGCTGCCCATGTGCTATCAGACCTTGATGGACGGATTGATGCCGTCATTGATGCTGGTCCCACACCCATCGGCATTGAATCAACGATTATTGATATCACGGTGACCCCACCTCGCATCCTGCGTCATGGTGGTATCACGGTCGAGCAGATCATGGCAGTAGTGGGCGACGTAGAAATCGCCCACCACGAACTCACGCCACATACTGTAGCCCCTGCGCCTGGGATGCTACTCAAACACTACTCGCCACGCACCCCGTTGCGCCTCTACCGTGGCGCACCGACTGCAATACAGCAGGCCATCAGCACATACTGCGCTCAACACCCCGAGGTACACGTGGTCTGGATGGGATATGACGACGATGTTGACGTAGCCCGACAGCTCGGTATCGAGTGGCGATCGCTGGGGGCACGCACCGACGGAGACACGGTCGCACATCGCTTGTTCGACACCTTGCGCGCCCTCGACGCCATGCAAGCCGACGTGATTGTGGCCAGCCAACCCGACGGTACAGGCATTGCAGCTGGGGTATGCGATCGGCTCTACCGAGCTGCCGAAGGGCGCATTCATGATGTGCCCTGACGCACATTCCCTATCACAAACCCCTCACACAGACACCATACATGCTTCATCATCGTGTGCTATACTATGCGGAATATTGTAAGCCCGTGAGGTTGAGATATGTCCTGGTGGCAGCGAATTTTTGGTTTCGGCAAACCCCAAGTATCACGCGATTTCACGCTCTATGTGCAGTGTCAGCGTTGTCGTACCCCTGTAGCAGTGCGGATTGATCGTTACAACGATATATCCGTCGAGTACGATGAAGCACTCGGTCGTGAGCGATTTTTCTTGCGCAAAGAAATCATGGATGCACGCTGTTTTCAATTGATGCGTGCCGAGCTGTTTTTCGATGAACACCGCCGTGAACTCAGCCGCTCATTGACGGGCGGTACGTTTATCGACGCTGATACCTATCAACAATTGACCCAAGGCCATCCCACAGCGTAATTACGGGGGATTCCCCACTACACACATAATTGAGGTGTTATGCAGTACCACGATACACACTGGCGCACATCAATGCGAATCCGACTTGATGTCAACAATGCCCTAGACCATACAATTGGGTCACATGGGATAAGCTCGGCTACGCTCGAAGCGCTGGTGCCGGCAGCCCAACAGGCGCTGGTTGATATCCATGACCAACGTGAGACGTTGGGCTGGCCGGTGTTGCCCGAGCAAGATGTCAGTCAGATTATTGCGGTGGCAGAGCGTATCCGGCATGTCGAAAACTTCGTCGTGCTCGGGATTGGTGGCTCGGCACTGGGCAATATTGCTGTACAGTCGGCGCTCAATCACCCCTTTTATAACGAGCTCCCACGCGACAAGCGCACAGCCCCCAAGTTGTACGTCATCGACAATTCTGACCCTGACCTAAACGCGGCCCTGCTCGAGACTCTCGACCCAGCCAGCACGGTCTACAACGTGATTAGTAAAAGTGGCACTACCGCTGAAACAATGGCTTCGTTTTTGGCGGTGCGTGATCACCTGAGCCGCACACTTGGTCCAGCCGCACTCAAAGAGCACATCATCCTGACCACCGACCCCAAAAGTGGTTTTGTGCGCCAAATCGGCAGCAAAGAGGGTTGGACGATGCTTGATTTGCCCCCGAATGTGGGCGGTCGGTTTTCGGTATTGACCACGGTCGGTTTGTTGTCGGCAGCAGTTACGGGCATCGATATCCGCGCATTACTGGCAGGTGCCGCCTATGGCTACGAACTGGCCAGCAATAGCGATGTCTTGCGCAACCCGGCAGCTTTGGCTGCCATGGTCAATCATGCTTGTGCCCAACAGGGCAAAAACATGGTCGTGATGATGCCGTACTCACACCACCTGCGCCATATTGCTGACTGGTTTGCGCAACTGTGGGCCGAGAGCCTGGGCAAAAAGTACCACCTCGACGGGAGTATTGCCCACGTTGGTACGACACCCATCAAGGCCCTCGGAGCAACCGATCAACACTCACAGGTGCAGTTGTACGCCGAAGGACCTTTCGACAAATTAGTGAATTTCATTGCAGTAGACCAGTACCAGCACACGCTCACCATCCCGGGTGCGTATCCAGAACTCGAAGGGGTTTCGTACCTCGGCGGTCATACCTTTAATGAGCTTATTCAGGCCGAACAACAGGCTACTGCTATTGCCCTCAACGACGCTGGTCGTCCCAATATCACGCACCACCTACCAGCCATCAATGCCTTCACGATTGGGCAGCTGTTTATGTTGTTCGAAATGCAGACCGCCATTGCTGGGGCGCTTCTCAACATCAACACATTTGACCAACCCGGGGTAGAGGCCGGCAAAGTCGCCACCTATGCCCTACTGGGACGCGAAGGTTTTGCACAACGCCGTGAAGAGATTGCCGCAGCTCGAAGCCGCCGCAATCCACAATGGGAGGTATGAACAATGGCGAATGAGTTGTGTCCGACATGCAATGGGCCGCTACAGTCAATCCAAGAGGCTGCCCAGAACCCTCAGCTGAGTGATGAAGTGCGCACGCAGCTCCAGGCCAGTCTGCCGCCCAAACCACGGCAAGCCGGGGGACTTGGTTGCACCACCCTGGCCCTGAGTTTTGCCATCGCGCTGGCTGCAGCCGTCATCATCGGCACTATCAGCGAATTGACCATCGGCACAGACTTTCCAGCTCAAGGGATGCGCCGGGGCGAAGCGGGGATTTTCAGTGGCATTGGCACATTCATCATCGTCATGATTTCGCTTTTTTCGATTTTTGTGTATCGCCAAGCGCGTAACGATGCGGTCCTCAAGAGCCAACTCGCTGCATGGCACAGTGCTCGTGGTGCCACCACAAACGACCGCTTCTGTCCGACATGTCAAAAACGCATTGGCGCACCACAGCAATCCACAGCAGAGGAACAATCATGAAGACCGTCCAACACATTTTCTGCAACGCAACCGTTGTGACCATGGACGCGAGCGGCACCATCATGCATGATGGTGCCGTTGCTGTACACGACGACCGCATTGTGGCCATTGGCCCCAGCACAGACATCTGTGCCCAGTATCAGAGCGAATCGCTCATCGACTGTCACGGCTGCGCCATCATCCCTGGACTCATCAACGCCCACGCCCATGTCCCCATGAGTTTGCTACGCGGCGTTGCTGCCGACCTGCAACTCGACGTTTGGTTGTTTGGCTACATGTTCCCTGTTGAAAGCACCTTCGTTGATCCGGAGTTTGTGCGTATCGGCACATTGCTGTCGTGTGCCGAGATGATTCGCAGCGGCACCACCACCTTTGTCGACATGTACTTCTACGAAGAAGAGGTCGCCAAAGCCGCCGCAGAAGCCGGGTTGCGGGCAGTGTGTGGTCAATCGGTGATGCGTTTGCCATCACCAGATGCCGCATCGTTTGACGAAGGGCTCGAGCGCGCCACCCGCTTCATCGAAGCCTGGCACACCCATCCGCGTATCACGCCCACCATTGCCCCACATGCCCCCTACACCTGCACCGATGAGATCTATGCCCAAGCAGTGGCATTGTGTGAAAAGTACGGTGTACCGTTGGTAACACACCTGTCCGAAACCGCTCGTGAGGTCGAAGAATCACGCCAACAACGTGATGGCACTCCCATCGCCTATGCCGAGCGGGTGGGCGCTTTTACCGTCAACTGTATTGCCGCCCATTGTGTGCATGCCACTGACGAGGACATTCGCATTTTGGCAAACAAAGGCGTCGGGGTGGCACCATGCCCCACGTCCAACCTCAAACTCGCCAGCGGTGTAGCTCCCTACCGCAAATTCACTGAAGCAAATGTCAAATTGGGCATTGGCACCGACGGCCCGGCCTCGAATGATGATCAGGACCTCTTCAGCGAAATCCACCTAGCGGCATTGTTACCCAAAGGCCTCAGTGGCGATCCCACGGCCATGCCAGCACGATCAGCATTCGCGCTTGCGACTTCGTCGGGGGCACAAGCAATTCACCAGGCTGACCGCATTGGGACGCTCGAGGTCGGCAAGCAGGCCGACCTGGTCGTCGTCGATTTGCACGCCCTGCATACCACACCGCGGTATCAATACTCACCAGAATCCATCTACAACCAGTTGGTCTACACCTGCCACGCCAGTGATGTGCGTGACGTCATGGTAGCCGGACAACTGTTGCTCCGCGAGCGGCAGTTGCTGACACTCGACGAGCAGTTCATCCTGTCGGAGGCACGCCGCATTGCCAAGCGCATCGATACCTTTTTGGCAAATCGCGAAGAAAACCTGCTCGACAAAGTGGTGGCTATTGGCACTGTGGCCTCCAGCGAGATTTTTGAGGTACAGGTCAAAGCCATCTTCGACGACACCCAGCGCCAGCACCTCATCGACACGCTCAACCAAGCACCCTTCACGCTACTCCGTCAGAGCACCCGCACCCAGTACGACACCTACTTCCTGTGGGACGACAAGCACCAGGGACGCATTCGTTTGCGCGAGGACCATCGTCACGATCAGACCGGGCGCAGTACACCGCCCTACTACACGTTGACATTGACCGAGCACGCCGAGCGTATCGACTACCAGTCGGCCATCCAACTCAGTCGAGCCCGTTATACTGCCCCGGCCACACATAGTGAGCGTTTTTATCGTGAGTATTTTCAACCCCAGCATGTCATTCACATCACCAAAGAACGCCAACGCATGCACATCACCTATCAACAAACGGATTTCGCCATCAACCTTGATGTACTGAGCAATCACCATCAACCAGGACCGTATCTCGAAATCAAGAGCCGCACCTGGAGCCAACGCGATGCCCATCACAAAGCCAAACTGATTGGTGAAATCCTGCAGGTCCTTGGAATACCCGCCGAGGCCATCATCAAACAAGAATATGTCGAACAGTTTTAACTATGTGATTGGACTCACTGGCAATATCGCCTGTGGCAAAAGCACCGTTGTCGCTGAGCTCCAGCGACTCGGTGCCCACACCATTGATGCAGATGCGGTCACTCGCCAGCTCCAACAACCCGGGCAAGAGGTATTCGCACGCATCGTAGCGCATTTCGGCCATGAAATTCTCACAGCCGATGGCACCCTCGACCGGCGCCTGTTGGGGCAACGCGTCTTCGCCGATGCGAGTCAACTCCGCACCCTCGAAGCCATCGTGCATCCTGCTGTACGCCAGCACATCATGCAGTGGCTACAAGCACTCCCCACAGGCACGCCGCAAACACCTGTCGTCGCAGTCATCGATGCCATCAAACTCATCGAATCTGGCTGGCCACAGTACTGCAATGCCGTCTGGGTGGTCACCAGCCCGCGCCACGTCCAAATTGCCCGTCTGCAGCAGACACGAGGGCTCAGCGAAGCAGAGGCCATCCTGCGCATCGACGCCCAATCCCCACAACAACTCAAGGTGGCTGCGGCGGATGTCGTCATCGACAACGGCGGTCTTTTGGCTGATACTCTTGCGCAAGTCCATACTGCCTGGCAACACGTCCAAGCTAATTTTGCCCAATAAACGAGGATTTTCTATGCACTTCACGCGCTTCTGGTCGATTGTCGAAGCCAATCATGACATCCAAAACCCCAGCACTCCTCAAAAACTCGACTATCTCATCGATTCTCTGCAACTCACCAACACCCTTTCTGTACTCGATGTGGGCTGTGGCAAGGGCTGGTTGTTGACACGCATGGCTGAGCGCTGTGGTATTACCGGCACAGGCATCGAAATCAATCCGTGGTTTTGTCAGGCTGCCGTGGCTCGGGCCCAACGCGCGAGTGTCGCCGATCGCATTACCATCATTGAATCCGATGCCAAAGCGGTCGAATTACCAGCCCACCACTACGATGCGGCCGTTTGTATTGGCGCTACGTTTGCCTTGGGTGGGCTCGAAAATTGTCTGCAGTCGTTGCGCCATACCGTCAAACCAGGTGGTCTGATTGCTGTGGGGGATATTTTTCGGTATGCCGACCAAGCCCCGGCTGAAATTGCCGAGTACGGTGATGTGCCCACACTGACCGAGCTCGTCGATCGCGTGCGTGGCAAGCACGAGCCACTCAACATGATCGTCGCCAATGCTGATGACTGGGACATGTACGAGACGCGCAAATGGCGTGCCGCCCATGATTGGCTAGCACGCCATGCTTCAGACCCCGAACACACTGAATTACAGCAACAGTTCACACAAATGCGCCACAGTTACCTGACCGTCGAACGCACCCACATCGGCTGGGCCATCATTGTCGCCCGGAACGAATAAGCTCGTACAACGCAATATGCTGTTCGGCAATACGCTCCCAAGCGAATGTTTGACTGAGCATGCGCCCGTTACGAGACAACCGCAACGCCAATTCCTGATCACTCGTGAGTCGCTGCATGGCGGCCACGAGTTGTTCAACATTATTTGGCTCGATCAACAGCACATCTTGACCGTCGCGCAAATCAGGTAATGGTGCTTGTGATACCGGTTGCTCTGCCTGAGTGGTAATCACCGGTACACCATGTGCAAGTGCAGCTATCAGACTGCCACGACGATATGAATACCCATCGACAAACGGCAGTACCACGGCGTCAGAAGCCAGCAAATACCCCGACACATCGCTTGGTTCGACATGCCCCGTCAACACCACACGCTGTTCAATATCTGATGTAGCAATTTGTTGCCGCAGCGCATTGGCATATGACTGATCCTCATTGCTCTCACCGGATCCGCCAATCAACGCCAGTTTGGCTGTATCTGGCAATTGTGCCAATGCGGCCATAATCACTTCAATGCCTTTGGTATGTGTCAACAAACCAAAATAGGCAAACAGCGTTTGATCCGCTTGTACACCGAATTTGTGACGCCACAGCTCACGATCATACTGCGGAGAAGGATCGAGGACAACATTGGCCCCAATCGGGATGAACGTGGCGTGCGCATTCCAGCCTTCCGCCTGCACCCGATGAAAATCCGCTGCATTGGTCAACACTGCCCCATCGGCGGCATGAATGATGCGCTTGGTGTACCAGTCACGCAATGCACCTGCCTTGGGGAACAGATACGGTGGCAACAAATCATGAGCCGTTGTGACAATACGCAGACCATGGGCACGTTCGCGATTGAGGCGTTCTGGCAGCGTATTAATGGCCACCTTCATGCCATAGGCTCCCGTTTGGTACTGGATGTGCACAATATCGGGTTGTAGTGCATTCACAATCGCACGTAGCGTATCAATGCACGAACGATCCCATTGTTCGATGCGAGTGGGGTATACACGGGCAGCATCACGAAACGCCTGGCCGCGCTTGCCAGTCACTACTGCCACTTCATGACCATATTGTGTCAACGCCTGATTGAGTTTGCGCGTATAATCACCGACTCCACCAGGCATGGGCGGGTATTCGGCCGAAATCATCATGATGCGCATGCGCTCATTCTCCTCTATGAACTACGACCCAATAGTTGATCCGCGAGTTGTTGCAACTGTTGTCGCATTGCTTCATTGGGCGTATTTACCTTGGCGAGTGCCGCACATGCATGCTCGTAGTGCACTTGCGCCTGGCGCATCACTGCAGCCTGTGCCTCATAAGCGTTCAACGCCAGCAATGCCGCAGGTAGCCCATCATCGTGGCCCACAGGTGTGCGATACAGCTGATGTAATGCGCCGTCTACAGGCTCTTTGGCGAGCGTATAAATCACGGGCAAACTCAACTTGCGGCGCTGTAAATCCGCTGCATCGGGCTTGCCTGTCACAGCCGCAGCCCCCCAAATCCCCAAGATATCATCTTGCATCTGGAACGAAATCCCCACATGCAAGCCAAATTCATACATGGCTTGGGCATCAGCTGCACTTGCACCACCAGCGAGTGCCCCCAATTCACAACAGGCCGCCAATAGTACTGCCGTCTTGCGAGTAATCATGGCAATATATTCAGCTTCTGATACCGTACTATCACCTTCGAAGCGAATGTCGAGGTATTGCCCCTCGCATATTGACAAAATGGTGCGATCAAAGCGACGCAGAATATCTAGCACGCGATCTGCAGGCATACCAATATCTACTAGGCGTTGCATGGCCATATGGGCAAGCACGAACATGCCGTCGCCGGCGTTGATGCCTTGTGCTAGCCCCCAAATCGACCATAACGTGGCTCTGCCACGACGCAAATCGCTGTTGTCTTCGATGTCATCATGAATCAATGAAAAATCATGAATGAGCTGAATGGCGGCTGCAATCGGCATGGCATCTTCTGACTTGCCACCCATCAACTCGCAGGCCATCAACGTAATAATGGGTCGCAGAAGTTTACCTGGATCTGAATACTCGGGCGCAAATTCTTGGTTCCGCCACCCGAGGTGATATTCTTGCATCGCATAAAACGGCTCAATTGCTGGATCGTGTGCTGGGAATACCGCCTGCATTTCCGCACGAATGCGTGCACGAATGTCATTACTCATATGCGCCCCTATCTTGTCTTCGTCATATTAGTTGTATTGTAGTACACCAGCATGCATACCGTAGCAATGCCTCGACAATGCTGTAATTACTTCGTCATGCTTTACAATTGTCGTCTGCGAATTACTGTAGTACACTTGCTACTAGTACGTTACCATGTCTGCACCAAGGAGTCAGTATGGCCCCAAATCTCCGCTTTCGCTTTAGCCCGGCCAAAGACGGTCTGGTTAAAGTTCTTGGGCCTCTTGAGACAGAAATCATGCAAATTGTCTGGCAAGACGATTCCAGCACTGTCAAAAAGGTTCACCGTGCGCTGTCACATAACCGTGATATTGCCTATACCACGGTCATGACCACAATGAGCCGTCTTGCCGACAAGGGCGTACTTCATCGCCAACGCGACGGTTTGGCGTATACTTACACCCCAGCTCTCAGCGAAAATGATTTCGTCACACTTGTCGTACAACAAGTTCTTGATGGATTGCTCACCGATTACAGCGACACCGCCGTCGACTACATGATTGAATTCTTGGCACGTAACAACCCCCAAGAGTTCGCACGCTTGCGCCAGGTCATCAACGACCACGACGTTGCGTAGTAGGTTTGGTTATCAACACGGGCTCGGCAAGTATTGCCGAGCCCGTGTTTGTTATTATTTTTTGGCAGTGCCCCACACGTCGTATTCGGTGGTCTGTGAAATCGTCACGGTGCGGATGGTACCAATTTCACCCTTGCCCCACGCAAACACTTGGCCATCGACCTCGGGCGCATCACGAAACGATCGCCCCACTAGCATCGGCTTACCGGTATCGTCAGCTCCCACACCCTCTACCAACATATCTATCGTGCGCCCGCGCCACTGACGCGTACGTTCGAGCGATACTTGTTGTTGTAGTTGCATGATTTTGTGCCAACGTCGTTCGATTTGCTTGGCTGGGACCTTGTTTGGCAGTGTCGCAGCATGGGTGCCTGGTTCATCGCTATAGCGGAACACACCAACGCGATCGAGCTGCATTTCTTGCAAAAAGTCTTCGAGTGCCGCAAATTCTTCGCGCGTTTCGCCGGGGAAACCCACAATAAACGTTGAACGAATCGCAATATCGGGCATGGCAGAACGCAAATCACGGATGATGCCCTTGGTGCGTTCGATGTCGGGTGGGCGCCGCATGCGCCGCAACATGTCCGGATGGGCATGCTGCAACGGCATATCGAGGTACGGCAAAATCTGGGGATGCTTGGCCATCGTCTCGATCAAACGGTCGTTGATGCCATGTGGGTAGGCATACATCAACCGAATCCAACGATCCGTTGGCACCACTTGACACAGTTCTTCTAGCAAATGGGCCAAACCATCTGGTTGCTTGAGATCGCGCCCGTAATCGGTCAAGTGTTGTGCCACCAAGACGATTTCTTTGACACCACGATCGACAAGTTGGCGCGCCTCTGCCAGAATACCAGCACTGCGCTTCGAACGCATGTCACCCTTGAATGACGGAATCGTACAAAACGCACAGCGCAGATTGCACCCATCGGAGATTTTGAGGTATGCCGATGGCCCAGACTGCGAACGATGAATAGCCGATGTCCGCCAATCAGCATATTCACCAGGCACGCGCAAATCAGTGGCCGTTGGATCCTCGGCGACGAGCGAAATCAACGGTGCCCCGACTGACACACTTCGTGCTGGTTGCGCTGGTGTCGCCGCTGGCGTACCTACCACCTCGCCGATACGCGTCCATTCGCGGGTACCCAGTACTGCATCCACACCGGCTACCGCCTTGACGATGTCACCATGGCTTTCAGCCATACAACCAGCAGCAATCAGCTTTTGGCCATCACGTTTGCGCCCGGCCATTTCACCCAGCACTTCCAACGTTTCGGTGCGGGCCGAAGCAATAAAACTACAGGTATTGACAATCACGACATCCGCGGTATCAGCGTCAGTGACCATTTGATGCCCTTGCGCCTGCAAAATGCCCGTCATTCCTTCGCTGTCAACAGCGTTTTTGGGGCATCCCAACGTAATGACATGTACTTTCATGCGTGAAGATTCCTCTGCTGTACTAACGATAGTTGGTGAATTGCAATGCGACAGAGAAATCGTCTTCACGTTCACGAAGCAGATTGATTACTGCTTGCAAATCATCACGACTTTTGCTGGCGACACGGACTGCCTCACCATGAATGCGACCTTGCACTTTGGGGAAATGTTCTTTGATGAGCTTTTGGATTTTCTTGGCGTGCTCATCCGCCAATCCTTGTTGCAGACCGATAACCTGACGCACACGCCCACCCGATACGGTTTCTGCTGGATTAAAGCGGAATACCTTGATTGACAGATTGCGGCGCAAAGCCTTGCTCTGCAAAATATCCGTGATAGCACTCAGGTGCATCTCAGATTCAGTGGTAATCGTCAAGTCTTTGTCGTTCAAGTCAATCTCGGTCTTTGTGTCTTTGAGATCGTAGCGTGTTGACACTTCGCGACGGGTCTGGTCGACGGCATTGACCATCTCTTGGCGATCAAATTCTGATACCACGTCAAAACTGTTTTCACTTGCCATGTGTTGTTCCTTTCACACAACAACGCGGGGAGACACTGGTACCCCCGCGCCGAATGTTGTATCTTGACCTCTCAAGTATCGTTATTGCTTAGGGTGGTGGCCAACTAAACGACACCACATCACCTGGTTTGTCACTCAAGCGCTGCTCGACACCGTTCACGTTGACCGTGACCACATAGGCGTTGCCAGCTCGAATCCAAATATCGCGCTGTGCCGTGTACCGCAGTGACTCACCCGGTTTGAGAATCTTTTGGAATACCGACTTGTTATCGACCTTGACATGCAACCACGACCCCGGGTTTTGACCAGCATCGACCTGAACCGTCAACACGATGGGGGCTTCGGGTGTCGACGTAATTGCTGGGGTGGCCGTTACTACGACCACTTCAGGGGCAGCCGTGGCCGCAACTTCAGCGGTTGCCTCGAGTGGCAATGGTGTAGGCACTTGCACCTCAATGGTCGGTGTTGCATCGGTCGCCACCGTTGATACCACTGGGCTCGGTGCCAAATCGAGATAGTCAATGGCGCGGAGCACCAAATACCCCAACCCGGCAATCGTCAGTACCACGAACAACACCCCAAACACATTGGGCAACATGGTGCCCCGAATCTGAGGCGCAGTCACTGCAGGTTGAATGACAATGGGTTCGGTACGACCACGCTCGTATCGATACAGTTGTATCAATTCCTCGACAGGAATTTTGAGATACAATGCGTAATTCCGAATAAACCCACGCGCATACACGTCACCAGGAAGGTACTTGTAGTCACCCTCTTCGAGAGCAACCAAATACCGCTGCAGGATTCGTGTTTCAGCGGCAGCCTGAGCCAAACTAATACCCTGTGACTCACGAGCTGCTCGTAGGCGATCACCTAACTCACTCATAAAAATCAACTTTCACAGACAACCACGAACACCATGCCTGGTTGTAACACGTGACACATGCTTCCATTATAAACGATTCGCCCTATTTCGTAAAACCTCTATAGCAGAAATTCCTCAAGAAATAGGGCGGAAGCGCCTACTGCAGCCCCTCGACACGGGGCAACACGATCCCGCGCTGGCCCATGTACTTGCCAGATTTGTCACGATACGACGTTTCGCAGTCTTCGTCACTCTGGAAGAAGAGGCACTGAGCAATGCCTTCATTGGCATATATCTTGGCTGGCAAAGGTGTCGAATTGCTGATTTCGATGGTCCACTGCCCTTCCCAGCCTGGTTCACCCGGAGTCACGTTCACAATAATACCAGCACGCGCATACGTCGACTTGCCGATGACCAACACCAGTACATCCTTGGGGATGCGGAAGTACTCGAGCGAATGGCAGAGTGCGTAACTATTCGGTGGAATAATACACACATCCCCTTTGAAATGCTGAAAAATACGCTCATCAATCGACTTGGGGTCTACCACCGTGTTGTATGGGCTGGTGCTGAAAATTTTGAACTCATCAGACACACGCATGTCGTATCCGTATGAAGAAAGCCCATACGAGATAATTCCCTCACGTTTTTGCTTGTCGACGAACGGCTCAATCATGCCGTGCTCTTCTGCCATACGGCGAATCCAACGATCTGCCTTAATTGTCATGGTCTTTCCTCCATACACACTTCGCGTATCCCGGATTATCCCTGCCGCGTCGGCAACAACAGTCGTAAACCGTTGGCAACCACCAACAATGTACTGCCCTCGTGCCCAATCACCCCAAGTGTGAGTTCTACGTTGCCCAAAATGGTCATCACCACCAAAATAGCAATAACACTAAACGCAAAGGTGAGGTTCTGCCAAATCACTCGGCGTGCCTGTTTGGCCAACCGTAGAGCCCCTGCAAGGCGACTCAAATCATCGCGCATCAACACCACATCGGCACTTTCATGCGCCACATCAGTACCACCCTTGCCCATGGCAATGCCGACATCAGCCACAGCGAGTGCCGGAGCGTCGTTCACGCCATCGCCAATCATTGCCACAGGCCCATAACGTCGCTGAAGCTCTTTGACCGCTTCGACCTTGTCTTGTGGCAACAACTCGGCTCGCACATCATCGAGGCCTAATTCTTTGGCAAGTGCTCGTGCAACGTGTTCGTTATCACCCGTCAACAGGGCCAGCTTATACCCAGCGGCATGCAGCGCATCCAATGCACCTTTGGATTCTGGTCGAATGGTGTCCGAAATAGCAATCAAGCCCCACACCTCAGACTCAGACCCAATGGCGATGACCGTGTTGCCCTGGCGTTGCTGAGCAGAAATTTCTACTAACACATCTGGGGTCACCATGCTAAACAACGTGGGTTTACCGACACGCAGGCGCTGCCCACCGACCATCGCCGTAGCACCTGCAGCCACAACGGCCTTGAATTCAGTCGCCTCGGGAATCTGCAGATTACGCTCTTTGGCACTTTGTACCACTGCCCGTGCCAAAGGATGTTCGGACGCTTGTTCGACGGCTGCTGCTGCAATCAACAAGCGTACCTGATCATCTGACAGAGCCCCCATCGTGTCATCGTGTGGATAATCACTCACCGTTGACACCGGAATATCGACTCCCATGCGACCAGGGCCACCCACAGGGATGACCGCCACCACACCAGGCCGGCCAGTCGTCAAGGTGCCCGTCTTGTCGAGCGCGATAACTTTGATTGTGGCGGCTGCTTCGAGTTGACGCCCACCCTTGAACAACACGCCATTGCGCGCCGAGTGAGCCAATGCCGACAACAACGATGCCGGAATCGAAATGACGAGTGCACATGGTGACATCACCACCATCAACGTCATCGATCGATAAATGGTCGCATCCCACGGTTCGTCTACGACCAGACGCGCAATCACAATCGACAAGAGTGTCACCACCACCACCGCATAGGCGTAATACACACCAATAATGCGATCGGTGAAATCTTGACTCTGGGCTTTTTGTTCACGGGCCTCACGGACCACATCCACAATCCGTGCCAGAGTCGACTGCGAAGCATCTGCGGTGACTTCGACTTCAAGCGCTCCTTGGCCGTTCAACGTGCCAGCATAGACGTGCATACCCTCTTTTTTGTCGACAGGGACTGATTCTCCCGTAATCGATGCCTCATCAACCGCCGAGGCACCAGCACGCACCACGCCGTCAGCGGGGATTTGCGAGCCTGGGCGCACCAAGACCACATCGCCGGGAATCAAGGCTTCGACCGAAGTGCTACGCGTATCGCCCGCAACGATGACTTCGGCTTCACGTGGTGTCATAGCAATCAACGAGCGAATCGAGGCATGAGTGCGCCCCATTGCGAATGTCTCGAGCGTGCCTGACAACGAAAACAAGAACATCAACAGCGCGCCCTCGCGCGGTTCGCCCAACGCTGCCGCACCCAACGCCGCCACAATCATCAGCATGTTGACATCAAATTCGCGCTGTTTGATGGATTCATATGCCTTTTGAGCACTAAAATACCCACCAAACACGTATGCCAACACATAGCTGACGATTGGTAGCCATGCCGACACACCTGCGATTTCTTGGAGCACCCAGCCGGCAATCGTCGTCACCAAACAAATCGACGTAAACCACACCATTTTCGGCAAATCGGCAATTTCTTCTTCTTCGGGTGTGCGTTCGCTATCGACATGCTCAATAATCAGTGCGACATTGGCAGCATCACTCAGACGACGTAATTCATAACGATTCACATCTGCCCGTGCCAACACGGTCAGTGTGCGCATATCGTCGCTCAGGCGAGCACCTGCCACCCCTGTCAACGAGCGCACTTCCTGTAGGATTTCCATAGACCTTCCGTTCTCGTCTTAATTTGTTCTTTATCACATCAGTATAACGATGATTTCAACCCGTGTTGCAACAATAAACAACAACGGACAGGGGAGTCATCTGACTCCCCTGTCCGTTGTTTAATCCCAACCACATTATTGCTGGAGCAGCTCAATGCTCTCGCTCGAGCGCCAGCAAGCAACCATATGACCACCGCCAATATCCTGCATCATTGGTTCCTCTTGCTTGCACTTGTCAATGGCAATCGGGCAACGTGTGTGGAATCGGCACCCCGATGGAGGGTTCAGCGGACTGGGGACATCACCAGTCAAGATGATGCGCTTGCGTGTACGTTCAACATTTGGGTCGGGAATCGGCACCGCCGACAACAAGGCCTGTGTATATGGGTGCGTGGGTTGCTCGTAGAGTTTCTTGCCATCAGCAATTTCGACCATTTTGCCGAGGTACATCACGGCGACACGATCGCTGATGTGCTTGACGGCGGCCAAACCGTGCGCAATGAACAAGTACGTCAAACCGAGCTGACCCTGCAGGTCTTCGAGCAAATTGAGAATCTGCGCCTGAATTGACACGTCAAGTGCCGATACCGGTTCGTCACAGACCACAAATTCGGGCTCTACGGCCAAGGCTCGAGCAATACCGATGCGCTGACGCTGACCACCCGAGAACTCGTGTGGGTAGCGGTTGATGAAGTACGGGTTCAAACCGACCAACTTCAACAGCTCTTGTACACGCTCACGCACAGCGTCTTTGCCCACACGCAACTTGTGCACCATGATGGGCTCAGCGATGATATCGCCGACAGTCATACGTGGATTAAGCGATGCATACGGATCTTGGAAGATCATCTGCACACTCTTGCGCATACGGCGCATTTCTTCGGCTGGCAGTTTGGTCAAATCCTTACCGTGGAACTTGACTTCACCATCAGTTGGTTTGTAGAGTTGAATCAAGGCACGACCAGTCGTGGACTTGCCACAACCGCTCTCACCCACCAACCCTAGGGTCTCGCCACGGCGAATATCAAACGTCAGACCATCAACGGCCTTGACATCGCCGACCTTGCGGCGCAACACGATACCCTTGGTAACAGGAAAGTACATTTTGAGGTTTTTTACCTCGATGATGCTTTCCCGAGTATGCTCAACGGTCATGCTTTGTTTCCTCCGTCACTAACAACTCTGCAATCTCGTCTATTCAGCGACCACAACGGTGGGCTCGCTGTCGATGGTAATATCAAACAGACAAGCTGCTGTGTGATTTTCGCCAACAGTGCGCAACGGTGGCACCTGCGTATCACACTCCCCGGCCTTGAAGAAATCACAACGTGGGCTGAAGGCACACACCTGTGGCAACGAGATCAAGTCGGGTGGAAGCCCCCGGATAGGTTGTAAACGGCGATCCTCCGCATCATCGAGGCGAGGAATTGACTTCAACAATCCAATTGTGTACGGCATACGGGGGTTGCTAAAGATTTCCTTGGTAGTACCTTCTTCAACGACTCGCCCTGCATACATGACCATCACACGGTCTGACATGCCAGCGACCACACCCATGTCGTGGGTAATCACGATGACCGCCATACCGAGTTCATCCTGCAAGCGCTTGATGAGCTCCAAGATTTGTGCCTGAATGGTCACGTCCAACGCCGTGGTTGGCTCGTCAGCAATCAACAGCTCCGGATTACACGCCAATGCCATGGCAATCATGACGCGCTGGCGCATGCCACCCGAGAATTGATGCGGGTATTCCTCGATTCGCTTCTCAGCACCTGGGATACCGACCATGTTCAGGAGTTCGATGGCACGATTGCGTGCCTCACTAGCTGACAACTTCAAGTGCAGAATAATCGACTCTGTAATCTGCTTCCCAATTGTCAACACTGGATTCAGTGAGGTCATGGGATCTTGGAAGATCATGGCAATACGATTGCCACGCAGATCACGCATCTCATCTTCGCCCATCTTCAACAGGTCTTGACCGTCGAAGATGACTTCGCCACCAGTGATTTTGCCTGGTGGATTGGGAATCAAACGCATGACTGAAAGTGATGTCACACTTTTGCCAGACCCTGACTCACCCACGATACCTAGTGTCTCGCCACGATTCACATAAAATGAAACGTTGTTGACCGCCTTGACCACGCCGTCTTGTGTTTTGAACTGCGTTTCAAGATTACGGACATCTAGCAAAGCCGCCATACGCAAACTCCAAATTCTTCAATCAGGGCCTAGGAGCATCCCAAACCTAAGATCTCAGTATTAAGTTGGATTTCAGGAGATAGAAACTGAAAGAAGACCTATACTTAGAGAGTATTGTAGACGTATACATTGAATTATGCAAGAGGAATATTTTGAAACTATCAATTATAGGAGCCGGAGTTAGTGGGCTCGCCGCTGCCTACCAACTCCATCATACTGCACCATCTTTGCATGTCGAATGCTTCGAAAAGAGCCGAGGGCTCGGTGGTCGTTCCGCAACACGACGCAAAGAAGGCGTAATTTTCGATCACGGTGCGCAGTTTTTTCGCACCCAAGATGCAGACCAATTAGCCTTCTTTCGCGATACTCTACCTGCTGAATTTCTTGTCGATATCGAAAGCCCGGTGTGGATTCATGATGCCAACGGTACTGTGTCGCCAGGCGATTCTAGCCAAAATTCCCTCGAAAAACTCACCTACATACCAGGAATGAATCACCTCGGCAAATTGCTCAAACCTCAATCCTTGCAAGTACACCAACAACAACGCATCCACCATGTGGCCTACGCCAACCATACTTACACGCTCTACGACAGCGAAAACCAGATCCTCGGTCAAAGCGATGCCCTATTGCTGACGCCACCCGGACCGCAAACCGTCGACATCATTGCTGCCAGCGACATCGATGATCACATCAAAACCATCGTACAGGCGGCCTACGCCCCTGTGGTCTACCGACCCTGTATCAGCTTCACAGTCTGCTTCCCGGTACGCATTCAAACGCCGTTTTACGCCCTTGTGAACCCAGATCGTGGCCACCCCATATCATGGCTGGCAGTCGAACACGCCAAACACCCGGATCGCGTCCCGGCAACTCAAACTGCAGTCACCATCCAACTCGCCCCACAAGCCAGTCGTACTCACTGGGATGATTCCGTCGATCAGCTCATGGAGCAATTTTTACCACACATTGCCACATTGCTCAGCCAAAAGCTCCCCGACCCCTTGTGGGGAGATCGCCAGGGTTGGCGCTATGCCCTGCCAGATGGTCGGGCAGATTTAAGCGCACTCCAATCTTTCGAACAATCGCATCATCTATACTTTAGTGGTGATGCGCTCGTCGGTATTGGACGCCTACACCTCGCGATCCGCGCAGGATTTGAGGTCGCAGATCGCATTGCACGTCATCATTCGGCCAATTAACAAGGAGTGAGTTCCCATGCAGACCAAATCCATGCGCCCATTACTCTGGGGAATCGGCGCCGTTGTAGTCATCGGGCTCATCGCCATGATTGCATTCACCCCCAATAATTCTTTGCTCGGCACTACCCAAAACGGTATCGCCTTGCTCATTCCAATCACGTTTTTGGCCGGATTATTTAGCTTTTTGTCGCCGTGTACATTGCCCATTTTGCCAGCATATTTTGCATTCACTTTTCAGACCAAACGTGAAAACGTTCCGCTGATGTCGATTGCGTTTTTCTTGGGTCTAGCGACCACCATTGTGCTCCTCGGCGCAAGTGCAACTGCGCTCAGTCGTTTTCTCTTTAGCTACTTGTCTCTGATTACCACCATCGGGGGCATTCTCATTATCGGCTTTGGTATCATGAGCTTCTTGGGGGTCGGGTTCAGTGGCTTTCAAATTCTCGATCGCCCCGCCGGTGGATTCCTCGGTTCATACTTATACGGCGCCACATTTTCGTTGGGGTGGTCTGCCTGTGTCGGTCCCATTCTAGGCGCGCTGTTGACACTTCTTGCCACACAGGGCATCGCCGTATTCCAAGGCGCACTGCTGGCCTTCGTCTATGCACTAGGGCTAGGCACACCGCTCATCATCATTTCTACGTTTTTTAGCCGCCTAGGCACAGGGTCGCGCTTCTGGAACATCATCAAAGGTCGCGCCATCACCTTTACTATTGCTGGTCGCGAAGTCTTTTTGCATACCACCAGTATGGCGAGCGGCATCTTGCTCATCTTGATGGGAGCCCTCTTGGCCAGCGGCAACCTGTCGACCATCAGTGAGTACACCCAACAAACTGGCCTGGCGCAGTATGTATTGTCACTCGAGCAGTGGTTGAATTCGTTGTTGACGGGGAATTAAATCATGACCGAATCACCCACCGTCTTTGCCGCTGGATGCATTGTAGTCAACACCTCATCTGCCACGCCACAATTCTTGTTGATCCATGATCGCCATGGGGCATGGTCGTTCCCCAAAGGTCATTGCGATCCTGGTGAAACCAGTCAGCAAACAGCAGTGCGCGAAGTATTCGAAGAAACCGGCATTCGTGGACAGCTCGGTGCATTGGTCGACAGCATCGTCTACCCTGTCGCCAAAAAGGGGCAAACACGCCTCAAACAAGTGGATTTTTATCTGTTGTATACCACACAACACGAGGTGCACATCCAACACGACGAAGGCATCACGGATTTTCGTTGGCTGTGTGCTCCCGAAGTCAGTACCTACCTCACACACGAAGCAGTAACCCACGTGTTCGAGACCGCCCTGACCATCATTGACACCGCAGCGCCTACCCCCCCAACCGATTAAGACGACCGGGGTGAAATCCGCCGCATGACACGATCGCGAATCCGCGTCCACACCAGCGCATAGGCATCTTGCATTGGTTGGATGCGGAGTTGCCACCCCACCACCACAAACGTAGCGCCAGCCCCACCAGCCAACAGCACGAGTTGCACCACACTTGGCCACGCCTGCATGGGCAATATTGCTTGCATGGCCGCGACCACACACCAGGTCACAGCGGCAGCCATGCCACCCAAGATGACCGTCTGGCCAATGTAGAGGCCTCGCAAATCAAACATACGATGACAAATGATGGCCATCAGCACCATGTGCATAATCCACTGCACTGAATTTGCCCAGGCCAGTGTCTCGGCAGTTTGCCCCAACCACGGAATCCCAATTGTCACCGCAAGTACATAGGCGATGATAGCGCCGCCTTGCACCAAATTTGGGGCAAGTGTGCGCCCGCGTGCATAACAGGCAAACAACAATATTTGATCGACGGCTGCCGCAGGCAGACCGGGGATGTACCACGCCAGTGTACGCGCAACAGCCACCGTGTCTTCAGCGACAAACGCCTGTCGTTCGAGTACCACACTAGTCAAGGGGATGCGCACCAACCACAACACGACGCTAGCAGGAATAATGAGCATGATGACCACGTTCACGGCTTGACCAACCATACGCCGAAAGCCACTGATGTTGGCATCATCATTGAGCTGCGACAGCGATGGCAAAATGGCCGTTGATACAGCAGCAGCCACCAAGCCAAGTGGGAATTGAATGAGTGTAGTTGCATAACGCATGGTCGGCAGTACCGCCGCACCAAAATCACTGGCATAGCGCCGATCGATGATGGTCCCCAATGCCGAAAACCCCATCCCCAACGCCACTGGGGCATACAAGCGCAACATTTCGAGCAACGCCGGATCACGCCAATCCGTGCGCCACTGTATGACGCTCTGCCGCAAGCCATACCACTGCAAAGCGATCTGTGCGAGTGCCCCAATCAACATGCCAATTGCGAGCGATACTGGACCAAACCAGCGGGTCAAGACCACGGCACCTACGATGAGTCCAATGTTGAACACACTCGTCACAAACGCCGGGAAGACGAATTGTTGCTTGGCCTGCAACATGGCCGTCATGACACCAGCCACCACCATACAAGGCACTGCCACCATCATCCAACGCACCATGGTGACCGTCAATGCCTGTAAATCGGCATCAAAACCACCAGCAATCAGCTGTACCACTTGTGGGGCAAACCAGAGTATCGGCAATACGACCCCACTCACCACCACAATTAGCACGCTTAATACCTGCGAAAGCAACCGATCACGCACCTCTGGATTACCGACTACTCGACTGAACACCGGTACGAGTGCCGCACTCATGGCGCCACTCACCAACAAATCATAGACCAAGGTGGGGATGGTAGCCGCTGCCGTAAAGGCCGCCAGCTCGGATCCCCGCCCAAATGTCGCCGCAAAAACCGCCTCACGGATGACTCCAATAAGGCGGCTCGTAATATTCCCTATCGCAATGAGTGCAGCAGCCAGTGCAATGCGCTGGCCATAATTCCTGCTTGTTGTCACAATGCTTACTCGCTTTTCACCACATTAGGGCAGGTACAACATGGGGTCTACTGCCTTGCCACTGACCTTCACGGTAAAGTGCAAGTGCACACCAGTCGAAAACCCGCCGCCAGCAGCGTCGTAGGTACTCCCCATCAAGCCAATGAAATCACCCATATCGACCACATCACCGGTGCGTACTGCTGGCTGCTTGAGCATGTGCCCGTATTGTGATTCGACGCCACCACCATGATTGATGCGCACACAATACCCGTAGCCACGACACCAACCAGCTTCGATGACACGCCCATACCGAGCCGCATAAATCGCCGTGCCGGCTTGATTGGCGAGGTCGATGCCATTGTGAAAGCTGTAATAGGGTTGTGAACGCCAGCCAAAGCCAGACGTGAGTCGCCCTGTGGTGGGCCAAACCCAGCGCGGCGGTGGCCATGGCACGTTGTTGACGACCGGCAGGCCCTCGATGAGGCCATCCGACATGCCAAGCAGTGAGCCCTTGACCCAGCCGATTTCTTCGGGGGCGACTTCGAGCTTAACCCACCCACCATAGCGTGCCAAGGGGATTAACCGCTGACCGTAGGCCAATACCCCGATTTTGTCGTATGCCCGCCCTGGACCACCACGTAAATTGGTTTCATCGTTCAGTACGGTAACCGTTTCGATGGCTTCCATGGTGGCGACACCCTCAATGCTCCCGTATTTGTTGACGACATCATCAGGGTATGGTGGTACGGTGTATGGAATGAAAATTTCGTTATCTACGGCCAAGTCCGTATCAACATTAACTCGATTTGGTCGAAACAAGGTAATTGCTTCAATGGGCGCATTGTATGACTGAGCAATTGAAGCAATGGTCTCACCTTCACGCACCGTGTGCGATACACCAGGCAAGCGAGGAATCCGCAAGGTACTCCCTACGATGAACACTCGTCCGTTTTGGAGACCATTGGCCCAAAACAATACTTCTGGCGACATCCCATATACATTGGCAATCGAACCGAGTGTGTCACCTGTTTGAATGCGATGATAAAACAAAAACGGCGGCAACGCGCTCGGCAACGGAGTCACCATATGTGGCACCGTTAATTCCGAAGCGCTCGACACCTGTGGCAATGGTGCATCAATGGGGAGTGTCATCTCTGTGGCCGAAATCTCGGAGATGCGCTGAGGTGTGTACTCAAGCCCACTTTGATTGACCAGTGTCGGTCCAAACAGCAACACCCCACCGACTAACACACTCATCATAATATGACTGGCGAGACGTGGATCAAACAATCGGTCAACCAGCAACACCTGATCGTTCAAAATGTCGATTTCGTAGGCGACTTGTGCTACAGGCATGCTGCTACCATCAAGCACCGCTCGCGCTGAGCGTACTGCGGCCTGTTGGGCGTTTTCGTGCAACAGCACACGAGCAAAATACTTCTTGCTCGCGGTGGGCAGCGGCGTCACTTGCACAAACGACCACACTGCACGGCGAACAGCAATTTCGCCGCGCCGTAACTGTTGAAACCATGCTGATATCGTCGAAACAGAAGACTGTGGGATAATCATAGAAACAACACAACAACTTCACGTGGTAATTTCCCTCGTTAATCTGCATTATACGACGCAAATTGGTGACTGTCAACATCAGTCATACGCACAGAAAAAACCAATTTGTACTATAATTACTGATGTCCCGTCATTGTATCGTGTGAGGTTCATGAATGATTCGAGTCACCGTCGATAGTGTCCGTGTGAGTCTACTCACTCAGAACCGCGTAGTCGTGCTACGTGAACCTGAAAGCCGCCGTTACCTGCCCATTTGGATTGGGCAGTTCGAAGCAGACGCCATTTCGTTTGTGCTCCAAAACTTGACCCCCAAACGGCCCATGACTCATGATTTGCTCCGTACCACCATTCACGAGCTCGGTGGGTCTATCATCCAAGTGCTCATCAACGATATCCAAGATACGACGTTTTTTGCTCGGATCTTCATCCAAACCAATACGACTACCCTCGAGCTCGACGCACGTTCGAGCGACGCCATCGCCCTGGCGCTACGCGCTGACGTCCCCATTTATGTAGCCGCTCACGTCATGGACCAAGCCAGCGTGCCCTTCGACAATGATGCACGCAGTGAAACACCGCTTGATCCATCATTTGATGATGAAATCGACGATGTCTTACAGTCAGCGCTCGAATCATTGTCTGATACGACTGATGCACCCAATGAACCTGCTGTGACTGACGACGATCTTTCTCCGTTTCGTGACTTCATCGACTCGCTCGAACGCAAAAAAGACGACACCGACAAAGACGACGAATAATGTCGTTTTAACCTGCTGGTACCGCTTTTTCCGAAGTTATGCACATAAAATGTGTATAACTTCGGTTTTTTTGTGGATAACTTGTGTATGTTGTGGAGAATCCTGCATTACAACGCGAAAAAGATGGGGATACATGACAACAAGATGACGCGTGCGTTAACCACAGATTATCCACACTGTGGAAACTATGCGCTCAAGACCGTACTCGATCACAATCCACCCGTTGCTCCGTGTACAACCGGTGGATAACCATGGGATAGCACGTGGACAGCGCGTGGAGAAACTATTGAGTACAAATGGCTTATCCACAGCTTTTGTGGACAACGTTGTCGATAACCTGTGCACACCGGTGCATGATTTGTGGACAAGGTTGCTGTCGCTCAGCACACGTAGATAACCTGTGGATAACTATGCACCAGTTATACACGTATAGATGGCGCATACTACTGCGGTGAATCAATGCTTATCAACTTTTCCACAATACCTATATATACTGCTGTTTCTTTTATATGTTTGAAAAATAAAACACTATTTATTAGCGTAATCCTATTCTAGCGCCTTGATATCCAAACAAACGATGTTGTGGTACACTGTAGGCAGATTAATATTGCATAGATGCGCCCGACCACTTGGCTTGGTTGTGGCGTTTGTATGTGCGTGTGGAGTAAACATGAATCGATCCGATTTGCGCAATATTGCTATTATTGCGCACGTAGATCACGGCAAGACGACACTGGTGGATGGATTGCTTCGGCAGTCACGCATCTTTCGCGACAACCAACAGGTAAATGAGCGCGTGATGGACTCAAACGATCTCGAGCGTGAGCGTGGGATTACCATCATGGCCAAGAACACTGCTGTGAACTACAAGGGCACCAAAATCAACATCGTCGACACCCCAGGTCATGCTGACTTTGGTGGTGAAGTCGAGCGTGTGA
>VFQT010001069.1_pt1 | contig 35560 bp, 25 predicted proteins | sample 3512381 | NCBI WGS metagenome assembly VFQT01 (sample SAMN10412376, study PRJNA504923) | tailings metagenome | isolation source: Relicate 2 Philex TSF3 active mining site | place: Philippines: Tuba, Benguet | collected 2017-08-29 | reverse complement strand
GCTCGCGCTGGATCCGCAAATTCCGCGAACCGCCACCGCCGGGGGCGGCGGGCGATAACCCGGCCGCACGCGGTCGGCGTGAGGGCGGCTTGCGGCGTCGTTCGACCGGTGGCGGTACCGCAGGTTGATGGGGTGAATGCCGTGAGCGATGCCGACGCATTGGTTGTCTTTTTGCCCTCCGGCAAGCGCGGGCGCTTCGCCGTGGGCACGCCGCTGCTGCAGGCAGCCCGCGAGCTGGGCGTCGACATCGACTCGGTCTGCGGCGGACGAGGTCTCTGCGGGCGTTGTCAGGTGGTGGTCGCCGAGGGCGAGTTCGCCAAACATGGCGTTCGTTCCGCAGCGGATAGCGTTTCACTGCCGGGTGAGGTTGAAGCGCGCAGCAGTCGCCGCAAGGTGCTCAAGGCGGGGCAGCGTCTTTCCTGCCAAGCACAGCTCTGTCGCGACGTCGTCGTCGACGTGCCGCCTGCGAGTCAGGTGCATCGACAGGTGGTGCGCAAGGCTGCCGAAGTTCGCGAGATCGAACTCAACCCCGTCTTGCGTCTGCATTACGTCGAAGTGCGCGAGCCCGACATGCACGACCCGTCGGGTGATCTGCGCCGCCTGCGCGATGCGCTGGCCCGGGAATGGCAGCTGACGGATCTCGGTATCGATCTGGCCACCCTGCGTGCGTTGCAGACGACACTGCGGGCCGGACAATGGAAGGTCACCGTCGCGGTACACGGTGGACGACAGATCGTCGGCATCTGGCCCGGCTTCCAAGAGCGTGCGCTCGGCATGGCCGTGGACATCGGCTCGACGACCATCGCCGCACACCTGTGCGATCTCGGCACGGGTGAAGTGCTGGCTTCGGCAGGCATGATGAATCCGCAGATCCGCTTCGGCGAGGACCTGATGAGTCGCGTGTCGTACGCGATGATGAATCCGGGTGGCGCCGAACAGATGACAACCGCCGTGCGTGAGGCGCTCTCCGCGCTCGCTGCGGAAGTCGCGCGTGAGGCGGGCACGACCGCCGACAATATTTTGGAGCTGACATTGGTCGGTAATCCGATCATGCATCACCTCGTACTCGGTCTCGATCCGACGGAACTCGGAGGCGCGCCGTTCGCACTCGCCATCGATTCGGCCGTCGAGCAAACCGCGGGGTCACTCGGCATCGAGGTGCATCCCGGCGCACGTGTTTACGTGCTGCCCTGCATCGCAGGACATGTGGGCGCGGACACCGCGGGGATGATCCTCGCCGAGCGTCCGGATCTCGGCGAGGCGGTAACCTTGCTGGTCGACGTCGGTACGAATGCCGAAATCGTCCTCGGCAACCGGCAGCGCCTGCTGGCCTGCTCGAGTCCCACGGGGCCCGCGTTCGAGGGTGCACAGATCAGTTGTGGCCAGCGTGCGGCACCGGGGGCGATCGAGCGCGTGCGCATCGATCCTGCAACCCTCGAGCCGCGCTTCAAGGTGATCGGTTGCGATCTGTGGTCCGATGATCCGGGCTTCGCCGAGGCGACGCGCGCCACGGGTGTCACCGGCGTGTGCGGCTTGGGCATCATCGAGGGGATCGCCGAGATGTACCTCTCGGGGGTCATCAATCAGGACGGCGTCGTCGATGGGGCGCTTGCGGAGCGCAGCGATCGAATCGTGCCGACGGACCGCACCTTCTCGTACGTCTTGCACCGTGGGGCCGTGACGCTCGCCGTATCGCAGACCGACGTGCGCGCGATCCAGCTGGCCAAGGCCGCGCTCTATGCGGGCGTGCGCCTGCTGATGGAGGAGCTCGGCGTCGAGCGTGTCGATCGCATTCGACTTGCCGGTGCCTTCGGTGCGCACATCGATCCAAAGTACGCCATGGTGCTCGGCATGATTCCCGACTGCGATCTCGCTGCGGTGGCCGCAGCCGGTAATGCCGCCGGTACGGGTGCACGCATCGCGCTGCTCGATGAACGCTCGCGTCCGATCATCGAGGATGTGGTGCGCCGCGTCGAGAAGATCGAGACGGCGATCGAGCCGCGCTTTCAGGCGCATTTCGTCGAGGCCATGGCCATTCCGCACAAGCGCTTCGCGAACCCCGAGCTCGGCAAGGTCGTCACCTTGCCGCCGCCCAAGGAGTCAGCGGCGCAGGCCAGCGCCTCGCGTGGCCGACGCAGTCGCCGTCCGGGCTAGACGCGCATGACGGAGCGCGCGCGTAGCGATGCCGATCACTGCTTCGTTTGCGGACCGCGGAATCCGCGCGGCTTGCAGATCGCGTTTCGCTTCGAGGCGGACCGCTGCATCGGACGCTTCACGCCCGGCGAGCATCACATGGGATTCGATCGGGTGACTCACGGCGGCATCGTATTCAGCGTGCTCGATGACGCCATGGGCAACTGGTTGTTCCTGCAGGGCGCGCGCGGCGTGACGGCCAAGTGCGAGATTCGCTATCGCCAGCCGTTGCCGATCGGCACCGAAGTTGAGGCGGTCTGTCGCTTGAGGCAGCGTCGCGGACGGCTGATGGTGCTTGAGGCCACGCTTGCGCGGGTCGATGACGATAGCGTCGTGGCCCAGGCCGAGGCCAGTTTCATGGTGGAAGACTTCGGCAATCTGCCGCCCGCCTGATCAGACCTTGGGGTCCGGGTTTTCCGTGTGCCCGTCGAGCGTGATCACCTGCCCTGAAATCCGCTCGCCGGCAGGGGAGGCAAGAAACACGGCCATGGCGGCCACATCGCCAGCGGTCACGAAAGTACGCAGTGAAGTGCCGGCCTCATAGGCGGCGCGCACCTGTGCAGCGGTTGTGCCTTTGGCCGCCGCCTCACGCTCGATTACGCGCTCGATGCGCGGGCCCTCCACGCAACCGGGCGCGATGACATTGGCGCGGATGCCGAACGGCCCGGCCTCCATGGCGACGGTCTTCATGAGGCCGTTCACGGCCCACTTCGCTGCAACATAAGGCGCACGCAGCGGCGTGCCGAATTGCCCGGACGTTGACCCGGTGAAAATGATGCAGCCGCGCCGGGCGCGTTTCATCATCGGCAACGCACCTTGGGCAGCGAGCACCGCACCGCCCAGCGTCACGGCGAGACATTGCTGGAACGCCGTGTAATCCTGATCTTCGAGCAGTGCGGTGGCGCCGGCGATTCCGGCGTTCGCGCAGAGCGTGTCGAGTCCGTCCCAGTCGTGTTCGATGCGCGTGAACAGGTCTTGCATGGCTACAGGATCCGCGACGTCCACACGCTCGCGGTGCCAGTTCGCCGGACAGTCGGCGAGGGCCTGCTCGTCGACGTCTGTGATCCAGACGCGCGCTCCTTGTGCCGCGAAGGCGTGCGCGATCACTCGCCCTATGCCCGAGCCACCGGCGGTGACGAGGACTCGCGGGGGATCGATTGCAGTCATGGTGACGGTCCCTAGATGAATGGCAGTTCGGTCAGCGTGCCGGCTTGCAGCGCACCACCGATTCGAGCCTCGAGCCGATCGCCGACCTTGCACTCGCGCGACACCAGGGCGAAGCCGATGTTCTTGTGAAGTCGGTAGGAGAAGATGCAGTTGGTCAGATCGCCGACCTTACGGCCATCGCGGTAGAGCGGGTTCCACAGGAAGCCAGGCCGGACGGGATCACCCGCGTCGAGCACGATGCCGAGCGTATGTCGGCGAGGGCCCTCTGCTGCGATGCGGCGCAAGGCGGCGATGCCGATGGTGTCATCGGGCACATCGAGGTTGACGTACTTGCCCATGCGCACTTCGAACGGATTGGTGGTCGTATCGGTATCGCCGCCGTAGGAGACCAGTCCCGACTCCACCCGCTCGCACCAATTCGGCCCCCCGGGCCCGATGTCGTACGCTCTCCCGGCCTCCTTGAAAATCGCCCACAGGCGAGTGCCCTGTGTGCCATCGCGCAGGTAAATCTCGAAGCCGCCCTGTTTGGACCAGCCGGAACGCTGCACAACGACCGGGATGCCCTCGATGCTTGTCTCGCGGAACCAGAAGTACTTCAGGCTGCGGACCCAATCGCCGCAGACGTTGGCCACCACGTCTTCAGCCTTCGGGCCTTGCAGAGCCATCGGTGATACGTCCGGCTCACTGACTTCGACGCGCAGTTTGCGCTCAGCGGCGATCGATCCCGCCCAGAACCAGATGTTCGAGTCTGCGATCGACAGCCAGTACAAATCATCCGCCAGCTTCAGGCAGATGGGATCATTGATCAGCACACCCTCGTGATTGCAGAGCGGCACATACTTGCCTTGACCGACCTGCTGTCCGCTGAGGTCGCGCGGGGCGAGAATCTGCGCAAGCCGGCCGGCGTCCGGCCCTTTGATCTGCACCTGGCGTTCGACCGCGACATCCCATTGGCTCACACCCTTGAGAAGTCGCCAGTATTCCGCTTCGGGATCGCCGAATGCCGTCGGCATGAGCATGTGGTTGTAGGTGGTAAAGGCTGTGACGCCCTCGGCCAAGGTAGCTTCGAAAAACGGCGAGGGTCGCAATCGGGCCGAGGGGGTGATGCCAAACATGAGTATCTCCGCAATCGAGCATGAGCCACACAGCTGGGCCCGACCGCGATGGTACTGATTGCTGCGGCTCGAAGGAACGGTGCCGACGTTGTCTCTACTCAGCATCGGAGGCGGACCCGGAGTATCCTGTCTCACGGGAGTTTCCCAGACCGAGTTGCATAAACTGATCGGAGTTGCCGTTGACACCGCCACGTAGCCCAGGCTTCGACACGCTGAGTCTCCACGCCGGACAGCAGCCGGACCCCACCACCGGTGCGCGGGCCACGCCCATCTTTCAGACCGCAGCGTACGTTTTCCGCGATACGGACCACGCTGCGGCGCTCTTCAACATGGAGCGCGCGGGACATGTCTATTCGCGCATCTCCAATCCGACTACGGCTGTGCTCGAGGAACGTATCGCGGCCCTCGATGGGGGCGTGGGTGCGATCGCCACGGCCAGTGGCCAAGCGGCGCTGCATCTGGCGATCGCGACTCTCGCGGGCGCCGGTTCGCACGTGCTGGCGAGTCGAGCCCTCTACGGTGGCTCGCATAACCTGCTCGATTACACGCTGCGGCGCTTCGGGATCGATACGAGCTTCGTCGATCCGCGCAATCTGTCGGCCTGGCGCGAGGCGATCAGGCCCAATACCCGAGTGCTCTTCGCCGAAACCTTGGGTAACCCGGGGCTCGATGTGCTCGACATCGCGGGCGTCGCCGAGATTGCGCATGCGGCAGGGGTGCCGCTCCTCGTCGACAGCACGTTCACGACGCCGTATCTGCTGCGCCCCTTCGACTTCGGGGCGGACCTCGTGTGTCACTCGGCGACCAAGTTTCTCGGTGGTCACGGGGTCGCCAGCGGTGGCTTGTTGGTCGACAGCGGCGCGTTCGATTGGGAGCGCTCGGGTCGGTTTCCAGAGCTCACGGAGCCGTATGCGGGATTCCATGGCATGGATTTCCAGGAGGAGTCGACTGTGGCCGCGTTTCTGCTCCGCGCGCGTCGCGAAGGCCTTCGGGATTTCGGCGCGTGCATGGCGCCGTTCACCGCATTCCAGTTGTTGCAAGGCATCGAGACGCTGTCGCTGCGCATGGACCGTCACATCGCCAACACCCGTGCGATCGTTGGCTTCCTCTGCGAGCACAAGGCCGTCGCATCAGTCAATTATCCGGAGTTGCCGACGCATCCCGATCACCAGTTGGCAAAGACGATGCTGCCCAAGGGTTGCGGCGCCGTATTCACGTTCGAGATCCAGGGTGGTCGGGTCGCTGGTCGAAAGTTCATCGAAACGCTGCGACTCTTCTCGCATCTGGCCAACGTCGGCGATGCCAAATCGCTCGTCATTCACCCGGCGAGCACGACGCACTTTCGGCTTGATGATGCCGCGTTGCGCGCCGCGGGCATCGGTCCGGGAACGATTCGCCTCTCGATCGGACTCGAAGATTCGGCTGATCTGATCGACGATCTGGCCCAGGCCTTGCGCGCTTCGCAGAAACCTTAAAGCGACGGATAGGTATGGCGATGCAACTCGACATTTACGGTCATGCAGCGTGGGCCTACACCGGAGGCAAGGCGTTCGATCCAACGTTGCCCGTGGTGGTGTTCATTCATGGCGCCGAGCATGACCACAGCGTTTGGGCGTTGCAGAGTCGCTATCTCGCGCACCACGGACGCGCGGTGCTGGCTGTGGATCTGCCGGGCCACGGTCGTTCTGCCGGGGCGCCGCTCGCGAGGATCGAGGCGTTGGCCGACTGGGTGGTCGCCGTGCTCGATGCGGCAGGTGTCGCCACGGCGACGCTGGTCGGACACAGCATGGGCTCGCTGATTGCCCTCGAGTGCGCGGCACGACATCCGCAACGCATCGCCAAGCTCGCGCTCGTCGGCACGACGTTTCCCATGCGAGTGGCGGATGAACTGCTCAACGCCACGCGCGACGATGAGCCGACGGCGCAACAGATGGTGAATCTCTGGTCGCACTCGGCGCTCGCGCATTATCCGGGTAATCCGGGACCTGGGTTTTGGGTGCCGGGCGTGAACCGTCGGCTCATGGAGCGCCAGAGGGCGGGTGTGATGCACGCTGATTTCATGGCCTGCAACGACTACTCGAACGGCCTCGAGGCTTGCCGCAGTATCGCCGCTCCCGTGCTGCTCGTGCTCGGCAAGCGTGACGTGATGACGCCACCGCGCGCCGCAAAAGATCTGATCGGCGCCCTGCCGAACGCGCGTGTGGTGCAGATCGAGGGGGCGGGTCACGCCATCATGGCAGAGAAGCCCGACGAACTGCTCGAGGCGCTGCGCGCCTTCGTACCCTAGCGCAGGAGCGCTGCACGCGATGTACATCAACGGTCAATGGCTGCAGGCGGCGAACCGATTTGCAGTCTTCAATCCCGCCAATGGCAAGGAAGTGGGCCAAGTGCCCGACGGCGACGCCGACGATGCGCGACGTGCGATCGATGCGGCCGTGGCGGCGTTTCCTGGCTGGGCTGCCACCACCGCCTATGAGCGGTCGGCCAAGCTGTACCGGGCGTACGAGCTCATGCTGGCCAAGCGCGACGAATTGGCACGGTTGATGACCGCAGAGCAGGGCAAGCCGCTGCGGATGGCGCTCGCCGAGGTGCGCTACGCAGCCGACTTCCTGTTGTGGTTCGCCGAAGAAGCCAAGCGCGTGTATGGGGAGAGCATTCCCTCGGCGCGCGCCGATCAAAGATTTCTCGTTCGGCGCGAACCGGTGGGTGTCGTGTGCGCCATCACGCCTTGGAACTACCCGGTCTCCATGATCACCCGCAAGGTGGCGCCTGCGCTCGCGGCGGGTTGTACCATCGTGCTCAAGCCTGCGGAGAGTACGCCGCTCTGTGCGATGGCGGTTTTTCGCATCCTCGAGGAGGCGGGTGTTCCGCCGGGTGTCGCGAATCTCGTCACGGCGCGCGACCCGCGGCCTGTGGGTGAGGTGTTCTGCACCGATCCGCGGGTTCGCAAACTGAGCTTCACGGGCTCGACCGAGGTGGGCCGGGCGCTCTACCAGTCGGCGGCTGCGCAGTTCAAGCGCGTCTCTCTCGAGCTCGGCGGCCACGCTCCGTTCATCGTGTTCGAGGACGCAGACCCGGTACATGCCGCGAAGGGTGCGGCGGCGGTGAAGTTTCTCAATACCGGGCAGGCCTGTATCAGCCCCAATCGGATCTTCGTGCAGCGCAGCATTGCCGCGCCGTTCCTCGACACCTTGCGCAAGCGCGTTGAGGCGCAGCGTGCGGGGGATGGCCTCGACGAGGCGAGTACCGTGGGGCCGCTCTTCAGTCAGCGGGCGCTCGATAAGGTCGATGCGCAAGTGCAGGACGCCGTAGCTCTCGGTGCAACGTTGCTATCAGGTGGGCGACGACTGACCGATGGAGCGCTGCAGCAGGGATTTTTCTATGCGCCGACGCTGCTCGCCGACGTCACGCCTGAAATGCGCATTTATCGCGAGGAGACGTTTGGACCGGTGGCCCCGGTGATTGTGTTCGACACCGAACAGCAGGCGCTCGCAATGGCGAACGACACTCACTATGGGCTCGCCGCATACGTCTACACCCAAAACTTTGCGCGGGCGATGCGTATGTTCGAGGGTCTGCACTTCGGTATCGTTGGTATCAACGACATCAACCCCACCAGTGCGGCCGCGCCATTTGGCGGTATGAAGCACAGCGGCGTCGGCCGCGAGGGCGCCCGTGAAGGTCTCGAGGAGTATCTCGAAACCAAACTCGGCGGCTTCAGCGTGTAACTAAGGCAGGCGAGGGCTTCGGCATGGTAAGTCTCATACACCGTTTTATCCCGGTAATCCTTCTAACCGTGTCGTCGGTCATCGTCCCGACGACGCTCGCCGCCCCGGTGGCGGAGTCTGAGCGCATTCCCGTCGATCTGCGTCGCGCCACCTTGGTGGTGCGCGATATCGACAAATCTCTCCCGCTCTATCGGGACGCGCTGGGCATGCGGGTGATCTACGATCAGGTCATTGGTGGCGTCACACGTCTCGTCTTGCTGCGAGCGAACGACGACTTCGTAGGTGTGCTCGGTTTGATGCAGCGCTTGAATACGACTGAGGTTGTGCCGCCGCCCGAGTACCACAAGGCCCGTGCCGGAGAATTCATCCTGGTCTTCAACGTGCAGGATCTGGATGTGCGCTGGGATAAAATCCGCAGTGCTGCGCATGTCGTCGTGGCGGAACCGCCGCGACGAATCGACTATCCGGGCATAAACGGATCGAGCATCCCGGTCATGTTCAGTGCCGTGTGGGATGCCGACGGCAATTTCATCGAACTGAATCGTTTGATGGGTGCGCCTGCGGGCGCGAGCCGCTGAAGCGAGGGGTGCGCGCCGTGGTTCGGCAACGACCCGCGGGCAGCGTGACGACGGCGCACTGTGTATGCTCGGTCGTTCCGCCGTTAACGTCGAAATTTCGGAGATCGTCAATGCTCAGCGCCACGTTCCGCCTCCGCTTCGCTGTTGTCTTCACAAATCTTGTCGCAATGCTGTGCGTCCTTGCTCCTCCGGCGAGTGCACAGTCCTCGGGCGCGGCAGCCAGCCGAGTCGTTGTGGTACAGGCGGATCGCGTACTCACGGAACCCGGTAAGGCACCGCGGGGCGTGACCAGCATCGTCATCGAGAACGGTCGCATCAGTGCGGTGCTCGATGGTCGTCAAAGTGGTCCGGCCGGCGCGCGGATTATCGATCTCGGTAACCGCTTCGTGCTGCCGGGGCTGATCGATAGTCACGTGCACCTCGACTCCGATGCAGGCGGTGATGCGGCGTTGATCGAGTCGGTGACCTCGAGTCCGGCACTCGATGCGTTGCGAGCACAGTGGAACGGCTTGAAGACGCTGCGGGCAGGCTTCACCACCGTGCGCAATCTCGGCGATGGTCGCGGCGCGACCTTGGCGCTGCGCGATGCCGTGGAGAAAGGCTGGGTCATGGGGCCACGCATCATCGACGCGGGTCGCTCGATCTCTGTCACCTCGGGTCATATGGACGGCACACTCAGTCTGGCCGAGGGGCTGCAGTCGGCCGTCAATCAGGACAATCTTTGTGATGGTGCCGATAGTTGCCGCGAGGCCGTACGGCGCCAGGTTCGGCGTGGCGTTGATGTGATCAAGATCGCGACCACGGGCGGCGTCAATAGCCGTATTGGCGCGGGACTCGGTCAGCAGATGTTTGCTGACGAGGCCAAGGCAGTCGTCGAGACCGCGCACCTGCACGGCAAAAAGGTGGCCGTGCATGCGCATGGCACCGAAGGCATCAACGTCGCGCTCGCTGCAGGCGCTGATTCCATCGAGCATGGCACGATGCCGAATGAGGAGACGCTGCGCCTCTTCAAGCAGGGCGGGGCGTACTACGTCTCGACGCTGTCCACGGTCAATGGCTATCGCGAGCGACTCGCCAAGGATCCGAACGCGTATCCGCCTGCGGTGCTGGAAAAGGTGCTGTGGCGGCTCGAGGTCACCGGCAAGGCGCTGGAGAAAGCCGTTCCGGCAGGCGTGAAGATCGCCTTTGGCACTGACGCGGGTGTGTCCAAGCATGGTCGCAACGCGGATGAGTTCGAACTCATGGTCAAGCACGGCATGACGCCCGCCACCGCCATTGTCGCTGCGACGACCAATGCCGCCGAGCTGCTGGGTCTTTCCAAAGAAGTCGGCGCGCTGCGTCCGGGGATGGCGGCGGATCTGATCGCGGTGCCCGGTAACCCGCTCGCCGATGTGACGGCGCTGAAGACCGTCGAGTTCGTGATGAAGGGCGGACGAGTGGTGCCGCTCAGCGACTGAGCGCCGCGACTGGCCGCGAGAGGTCAGTTCAAGTCAGCGTAATCACGCCGAGATAGGGACTGTCCTCGCCTAACTCGAACGTCATCGCGGCGCGTGCGCTGAACCCTGTGACCTCGATGTCGTAGCGGCCACTGCCCGGAGGCAGGCGATCGAACTTGAACTCACCGAACGTGTCGGTGGTGGTGCGGCCGAGTTCCTTGCCGTTTTGACGAAGCACGACCGCAGCCCCGGGGGCACACTCCTCAATGCCATCGACGTGATGCACCACGGTGCCGCCGACCAAGCAGTCCGTCATCCGGTGCAGGTTTTTGTAGTACACGCGTGGCCGTGTGCCGAGTTCGGGTCGGGCCACCTGCAGCCCCTCATCAGCCACGATGCGCTGCATTTCGGCGTCTTCGACCTTGACGCTGCGAAACACGCCGGTCGGGCAGGCCTGCTCCGCGCGGGTCTTGGTCCACCCTGCATCGAGCAGGTGGGCATCGAAGATCCAGTGTTGCGGTAGCTGGCGTTCCTCGTTCCACCAGACTGCGCCATACGGGCACGCCTCAACGATTTGTTTCTGACCCTTTGCCTTGACGGGATCGATGATCACGATGCCATCGTCCCGCTTGCGTACGGCACCATCACGAGCCGCCTTCATGCAGGGCGCATCGTCACAGTGATTGCACATGACAGGCTGGAAACTGGCCTCGACGAGCGGATATGTGCCGCGCTCCTTGCGCCGGATTTCGAGCCAGTTATGACCTTGCGCAGGTTGCGGAGCCGCATAGCCCGGAAAGTCGTTGCCCGCGTGCTCGTCCTTGACGGCAATGAAGCAGCCGCGACAGTTGTCGCAGCGCTCGACATCGACGATGAGGTTCCATTTCTTGCTCATCACGCCGTCTCCGCGACCGGTTGCCAGGTGTCGACGCCGGTCCATTTCTCGATTTGGATCAGCGTGGTGTTCGGTCGAATGCCATGGGTCTTGCGAGCGATTGCCTTGCTGGGGTTCAGCGTGTTGATGCAGCCACCGAGATCCGTGGATCGGCCGGGGTCACCGGCGGGTCGCTACTCTGCCGAAGCCGTCGATGCCGACACCACACCCGGGCGCAGGCGATCGGTCAATTGCGCCGCACAGACCACCGAGCCTCGGTTGTTCCACAGGCGGATGAGGTCGTCGTCCTTGATGCCACGAGCCCCCGCGTCCTGTCGGTTGATGCGCGCGACGAGATAGTAGTGACCATCTTTAAACACGCGATGCTCGCGAATGTCGCGCAGGCTGCAGCCCTCGTCGTCACCCATCAGATGGAAGGGATAGCGTGAGTGCGGCGAGAGCAACTGCAGTGGGAACTCGGCGAGTTCCGGTTCGCGCGTCTTGTCCTCGTACACCGGCATGTATTTGTTGAGCGGCGGCCGGTCCGGGTCGTCGATACGTTTGAGCGTGGTGGCGACGAATTCAAATTTGCCCGAAGGTGTTTGCAGACCTTTGCCAAGACCCGCAACGTATTCGGAGGGCAGCGGGTAGGGCTCTGGCGTGTCTTTCTTACGGCCCTCGTAGAACCAGCGGTTCGCCGTGGGTGCGCGTGCCGCTTCCGGATCGGGCGGTACGACGTAGTAGCCCTTCTTGAGGAATTCGCGCCAGGTGGTGCGCTTGGAGAGATCCGACGAGTCGAACACGCGTTTGCACCAGTCGTACTCGGACGTGCCACCTTCGGAGTACACCGAGCCGAGATCGAGCTTCTCGGCGATCGCGAGGAAGATGTCGTAGTCGGACTTCGACTCGCCGAGCGGCTCGATGGCCTTATGCTGCAATGCGATCACTCGATGGTTGTTCATCGAGTACATGTGATGCACGTAGCCTGCGCCGACGTTGTACCACTCGCCGATGTCCCAGCGTTCGAACACGGTACAGGCCGGCAGGATGACGTCGGCGAATACCGTTTCGCCTTCCCACCAGACCGACTGGTTCACGACGAACTTCAGGCTCTCGTGCTGGTACGCCTTGATCCAGCGGTTCGAGGCCACTTGCGTGCCGATCGAGCTGCTGCCGTATTTGTAGAGCATCTCTACACGTACGTGACCGGGCGAAGGGTAGCCGAACGGGAAGAACTGGCCCTGGATCGAAGCGACGTCGGTCAGATACCCCATCGCCTTGCCCTGCGTGATGGCTTCGGGGAACCACATGCGCGGGATGGCCTGTCGCACCGAGCTCATGGTGACGATGTGCGGCATGCGCTGGTAATTGTTGGCCGAGTTGGCGCTCGTCATCAATTCGCCCGAAAAACTGCCTTCACCGTAGCCTGGGAAGTAGAAGTTGAAATCGAGCGGCGCACCAAACTGCAGGTTGCCGAAGTTCGAGCCCGGGCGGCCATAGCCCTGCATGGCACCGAGGATCGTCATCATGCGCGCCCACTGCGCGCCCATCGGGCTGCGACCGGCACCGCCGAGACCTACGCCCCAGCCACCGGCGCCGAGATAGGTTTTCTTCGTGCCCCATTCGCGAGCCAATGCGCGCACGTCGCGCGCGGGCACACCGGTCTCCTGGGCCTGCCACTCGGGCGTCTTGGCGACGCCGTCGGTCTCGCCCACGATGTAGGCGCGCCATTCGTCGAAGCCTGTGGTGCGCTCGGCGACGAAGGTCTTGTCGTAGAGTCCTTCGGTCAGCCAGACGTGGCAGATGGCCTGTGCGAGTGCGGCGTCGGTGCCGGGCTTTGGCGAAATCCACTTGCCACCGAGGTGCGCTGCCGTGTGGTTGAGATACGGGTCGATGTGCACCATCTTGATGCCGAGACGCTTCGCCCACTCGCGGCGTTCCGTGCCGTCGAAACCATAGGTGGCGTCGGGGTCGCTGGACCAGAAGACGATCATCTCGGCTTCCTTGAGGCAATCCTCGACGGTGCCGTAGAACTCCGGGCAACCGAGGCGCAGGCTGTTGCCCCAATGGTGCATGGCGCCCCAGAACCAGCCCTCCCAGCTGTCCGGCGTGTGTACGAGCTTCGTGACGCCGATCAGATTCCAGAAGCGATTGAAGGCACTCATGTAGTGCCCGAGGTTGCCCCACTGGTGGTGGGAGCCGTTGGCGACGCAGATCGCGCCGGGGCCTACGGCCTTGGCGCGCTTGATTTCTTTGGAAACGATGTCTAGGGCTTCATCCCAGCTGATCGGTACGAACTTGGACTTGCCGCGGTTCTGGATGTTGCGTTCGCCATCCGGATCGAAGTCCACGCGTTTCATCGGCTGCCGGATTCGATTCTTCGAGTAGACCATCGACTTCAGGCACAGGCCGTGCGTGGCGACGGTGGTACGCCGGCTTGGCGTGAAGGTTTGACCTCGCGCCGTGATCGACCAGGGCGCGGCATCGTTGTCGTCGAAGTCGATCGGGGTCGTGCGGATGATCTTGCCGTCCTTCACGTACACGAAGATCGGACCGCTGTTGGTGCCATTCGTGTAGCGCGTCACGCCGCCGCCCATGTCGGTGCCGGCTTTCCAGGTAACGGTCTCGAGCCGGGTCAGCGTCTGCATGAACCAGACGGCGAGGTCGTCGGGTCCATCGATACCGATCTTGAAGTTTTTCGCCGCATCGATGCGCTCGAGCATGTCGAACGGCGGGGTGAGGAAGTTTTCGGCGATTTCGCGATTCTTGAAATGCACCGTCAGGTCGGGCTTGGCGTGCAGGCCAGCGCCCGTTTTGACCTTGCCGCCGCGCAACTCGATCCAGCGTCCTTCCGGAACGTCGCGCAGCCTGAACTGGGCAATCAGATCGCGTTCGCGCAGGCGCGCCGCGTAGGACGGATACAGCGTTGCCATTGCACGCATGGCTTGCGGAATCGCCCACAACACGACCGACAAATTCATTGCCCACCTCCGAGCCGGAATGTTCGAAAAATTACCATGGCCTCACCCAGCCTCTGCCGCGGTGCCGAACTCGGCCCGCAGCGCGGTTGATGGGCGGTGAGCGTGTGCCGATGCGCGAGCCTATCGCCTATCCGATATGCCAGCCGGAGTGCCGGGCGCCACCCGGCGCAGTGCCGTCTTAGGACGCAGCCAGGGTCTGCAAGTACTCGCGGAACGAACGTCCCGGTCGTCCCATGATCGCCTGAAAGGTCTCGGTGCGATGCCCTGGTGTGGCGCCGTTGGCAATCTCGGCGAACAGCCGCGCCACGGCATCCGAGTGCCACTGGTTGCGATGGAACGGTCGGATCGCTTCCTGAAAGGCCTTCGGGTCGCAGTCGTTATAGGACACCGGCTTGCCGATGACCTCGCCGATGACGCGCGCGATGCCTTCGAAGTCCATCACCGGGTCGGGGCCGGTGATGTCGTAGCACTGACCTTGATGGCGTGCCGAGTCGACATCGGTGAGCACCTCGGCGATGAATTCGCCGGCTTCCTGATTATCGGTGAGGGCCACGGTACCCCGGCCCATCGGCATCGACAGCTTGCCGCTTTCGCGAGCGGCTTTGATCGACCCGCGGAAGTTCTGCATGTAGAAGCTCGGCCGGACCAGCGTCCATTTCATGCCGGAGGCTTTGAGGGCGTCTTCGGCAGCGAGGTGAGCGAGTGGGATTGGACTCGTCGTGCCGCGCACGGCCTCGGGCGAGGAGAGTTTGATCAGCCAAGGCAAGCCCGCTTCGCGGGCCGTGCGGATGAAGGCGAGCTCGAGTTGCTCCTGAGGCTCGCCGTTCGGCAATACAAGCAGCGCGCGATCGACGCCTGCGAGCGCCCGCGTGATCGAGGCTGCATCCTCGAGGTTGCCGACCACGAGTTCCACCCCGCGCTCGGCCCAGGCGGCTGCTTTTTGCGCATCGCGGACCAGCGCCCGAAACCGAACGCCGCGTGCGAGCAAGGCCCGCGCGGTCGCGCCACCTATGTTTCCCGTGATGCCTGTGAGCAGAATCATGCGTTTCCCCTGGCGGTGTCGGTGACGTGGTGCAGCCACGCTGCGAAATGTTCGGTGACGGATGAGGAGCAGAGCAGCAACCAGCTCTCGGGCTCCGCGACGATCGTTGCATGCACTTGGGCGATCGTCGTGGCGGCGGCCTGTCCGATTGGGAATGCGGCGGGTGCGAGGTCCAGCCTGCAGCCTGCGGCAAGACTCTGGCGCGCCGGTGCTCCGTGCAGTCGCCAGGCGCTGCGCGCGGCGGAGAGGTCCACCACGGCGCCCGTTTCGGCAACGACTTCGCCACAGCGTGCGGCGAAATCGGACTGCTGCGACTCATCGAGCAGCACCCAGCGGTGAGGTTGCACGCAAAGGGCCGTACGTTGCGGTCCGAACCACGCTCGCCCGAGCGGCGGCAGCTCCCAACCGAGCGTATTCAGGCGCGAAACCAGGGCGGCGTCGCCGCCTCGCCAGGCGGCGACCTGGACGATGCCGAAACGAACTGGCTCAGGCGCGGACACGGCTGTTCTCCGGATCAAACCAGTGGGCTGTTGTGATCTCGACTTCGACCGACTCGCCGTGCACGGGCGATACGGCCAGCAGTCGCGTTCCCTGACGGTTTCTGCCCCCGGCCAAGAGGGCGAGGCCGACCCAGCCTTCGACCAGCACCGAGGGCGTACAGGAGGTGACCACGCCCAGCGTGCGGGTCGGTGCTGAGGGTTCGACCAGCTGCGAGCCGGTGCGCAGACGAGCGCTCGGTGACGTTGGCCGTACGCCGACCAGTTGGGCTCGCTCGGGCGAGGTCAGCGCGGGCCGTTGTGCCAGCACGCGACCGACGTAGTCGCCGTCTGCCTTCAGCATGCGCTCGAAGCCCAGCATGTGGGCGCTCGCGTTGCCGTCGAGTTCGGCCGTGGTGACGTGGCCCTTCTCGATACGCAAGGTGTTGAGTGCGTCGACGCCATAGGGCAGGGCTCCGAGGGGACGGCCCGCATCGAGCAGGGCGGTCCATACCTCGTTTGCGCTGGAGGAGGGCACGGCGACTTCATACGCCAGCTCACCCGAGAAGGAGATCCTGAAAAGGCGGCTCGACACCCCGGCAATCCGCGCGGGCAGGGCAGCCATGAAGGGTACGGCGGCGCCCGACAGATCGGTTTCCGGCATCACCTTCTGCAACACGTCGCGGGCCCGTGGTCCGGCGATCGAGAACTGAGCCCACTGGTCGGTGACATCGGTCAGCACCACGTCGAGATCGGGGCGGTTGACCTGCAACTGGAACTCGAGGTGCTCGAGAACGTGGGTGTGGTTGGCCGTGGTCGTGGTGAGGAGAAAATGACGCTCGCCGAGCCTTGAGGTCGTGCCGTCGTCGAGCAGGTATCCGTCCTCGCGCAGCATGATGCCGTAGCGCGCCTTGCCCACCTGCAGTGTGGAAAAACGATTGGCGTAAATGTAGTCAAGAAACCGAGCCGCATCAGAGCCTTGCACGTCAATCTTACCGAGGCTTGAAGCATCGCCAATGCCCGCCGCAGTGCGCACCGCGTGCGACTCTCGCAGCACCGGCTCCCACCCTGGTTGCGTCGCGTACACGAGGGGGCGCAACCACATCCCGGCAGGTACGAAAATCGCCCCACACGCCACGTGGGCGGCATGGGCAGGGAAATGCCGAATGGGGCGCAAGTGAGCGCCAACCTCGCCACCCGCCATCGCGGCGAAGGAGGTCGGGTGTACGTACGGCCGGGGCGTCGGCAGGCCGACGTCCTGGGGCGACTGGCCCCGGGCGGCGGCCAGGATGGCGGCACCCAGCACGCCGCCCATGCGCCCCTGATCGGTGGCCATGCCGTGCGTGGTGTAGCGCTTCATGTGCTCGATGTGGGTGTAACCCTCACGATGGGCCAAGCGCACGTCGGCCACGGTGACGTCGTGCTGCAGATCGACGAATGCTTTGCCACGACCCGGCACTTCCCAGAGTGCCTGAAGCGGCGTGACGTCAGGGTTCTCGAGATCGGCGCTGAGCTCTTCCCGGGCGCTCGCGAGCGTGATGCCGAGTTCTGCGGCGATGCGCTCGGCACCGGCCATGCCATCGCGAGCGGCGGCGGCGAGACCGAAGGCGCCGGCCGTGGCGCCGCTCACCACGCCCGTGCTGCCGGGCAGAGCGGCGACGAATGCGGCGAGATCATCGCGCCATTGCAAAGAACCGCCCGCCTGGGTGGCCAGGGCGGATTCGGGCTGGTAGCCGCCCGAGAGCAACAGGCAGTCCGCGTTGAGGGCGGGGCCGCGCGAGCCATCGAGACGCGCAAGTTGTACGCCCTCGACCGAGCGACGGCCATGCACGGCGTTCACGACCGAGCCGGCGTGAACAACGATGCCGAGCGCACGTGCACGGGCAGCGGCCGCCGAGTCGCTGCGCGGATCGACGATCGCGGTCGGAGTGACACCTGCCTCGTGCAGCGCAAAGGCGGCTTCGTAGGCCCAGTCCGAATTGACGAACAGCACCGGTCGGCTGCCCACGGCCACGCCGTATCGGCGCAGGTAGGCGAGCGCGGCACCGGCCTGCATCACGCCTGGACGATCGTTGTTGTCGCAGGCGATCCAGCGTTCGTTGGCACCCGTGGCGAGCAGTACGCGCCGTGTCCGGATGATCCGCAGTCTCTCGCGCGGCAGGCCGTTATCACCCATCTGGGGCAGCGTTTCGACTGCAGCGAACACGCCGTGACCGTAGGCAGCGATGACCTGAGTGCGGGTGAGGCACTGCACGGCCGCACCGCCCGCCAAATGGGCCAGTGTCGCGCTGCGCCATGAGTGCCAGCGCGAATCGAGCAGCGTGCCGCCGCCCAGGACGACATCGCGCTCGAGCAGCATCACGCGGGTGCCCGCGCTGCTCAAGCGGCGTGCGGCAGCGAGCCCCGCTGCGCCACTGCCGATGATCAGCACGTCGGTGTGATCGTGCACGGTGTGTTCGCCGTGGGTCACGACTTCGCTGCGACCGGTGCCGAGCACGCCGAGTCCGGCCGCGCGACGGATCGCCGGTTCGTAGAGACGCTCCCACGCTTTGCCCGGGCTCATGAAGGTCTTGTAGTAGAAGCCGGCGGGCAAGACGGCGGCGAACAGGCTGTTGACGGACAGCAGGTCGAAATCGAGCGAGGGCCAGCGGTTCTGGCTCGCCGCGCGCAGCCCCGGTGCGATCGGCACCGTCGTGGCGGGCCGGTTGGGCGCGCGCCCCTTCGAGCCGAGCAGATCGATCAATGCGCAGGGCTCTTCGGGACCTGCGCTGACGATGCCGCGCGGGCGGTGGTACTTGAAGCTACGGCCGACGAGTCGCACTCCATTGGCAAGCAAGGCTGAGGCGACCGTATCGCCCTCCAAGCCCACCCATTGACGACCGTCGAATTCGAACTCGACAGCGGTTGCCGGATCAGTCAGCACGCCGGCTGCAATGCGTCGTGAATCGCTCATGCTGGCTTTGCGCCTCCGGGCGTGCTGAGCTGCTCTTGAGCCGCGCCGACCGCATGAATCTCGTGGGTCACCGTATGTCGCCAGACCTGCAACATTCGCCGGCACCCGGCGCTGTGGAACCACCACTCGAGGTGCCAGCCTTTCGGGTTATCGCGCTCGTACACGTAGGCGGCGAATCGGGCGACATCCGCGTCCGCAGCAGGACGACGCACGCTGGCATCGCCCTTGTAGCGAAACTCAACCTCGTCGCGTGTGCCGCAGTGGGGGCAGGGGATGCGCAGCATGATCAGTGCATCCAGGGAAAGGGGCCGATGCCCGGTTCGTCGAACGTACGGCCTTCGGCGAAGCGCTCCAGGTCCATGTGGGTGGTCAGCGGATGTGGCTCGCCGCGCGCGATCAAGTGCGCCGTGGTGTAGCCACCCGCCGGTATGGCCTTGAAGCCGCCATAGCACCAGCCACCATTCATCACGAGCCCATCGAGCGGCAGTCGCCCGATGATGGGAGTGCCGTCCATGGTCATGTCCATGATGCCGCCCCACTGCCGCAGGATGCGCAGGTTCGCGAGCTCCGGCAGCAAGGCAACGCCCTCGGATGCCACCTCTTGGGCGATCCATTGGGTGCCGCGCTGCGCGTAGGTGTTGTGTGCATCGGTGCTGCCACCGAACACCATGCCACCCTTGTCCGACTGACTGATGTAGAAGTGGCCGGCGCCGAACATCAGCACCACATCGAGGAAGGGCTTGATGGACTCGCTGACGAAGGCCTGTAGAGCATGGCTCTCGATGGGCAGACGAATTCCGGCCATGGCCGCCAGATGCGAGGAGTGACCCGCGACAGCGAGGCACACCGTATCCGCCCCGATGAACCCGCGCGTGGTTTCAACGCCCGTGATGCGACCTGAGGCCTGGCGCAACCCCGTGACCTCGCAGTGCTCGATGATGTCGACGCCTGCTTCGGAGGCGCCGCGCGCATAGCCCCAGGCAACCGCGTCGTGCCGCACTGTACCGCCGCGCGGTTGCATGAACGCGCCAAGCACCGGGAAGCGCTGGTTGTCGAGCGAGATGGGCGGAATGAGCGATTTGAGCGCAGCGCGATCGAGCTCGATACAGTCGGCTCCCGCCAAATGCATGTCGTTGGCCCGGCCGGTCATCACGTCGCGCTGACCGTCCGTGTGGTACGTGTAAACCACGCCGCGCTGGCTGACCATGGCGTTGAAGTTGAGTTCCTGCTCGAGGCCTTCCCAGAGTTTCAAAGAAAAATCGTAGAAGCGGATGTTCTCGGGCGTGTAATACGTCGAGCGAATGATGGTGGTGTTGCGTCCGACGTTGCCCAGACCGATCGGCCCCTTTTCGAGCACGGCCACATCGGTGATGCCGAAGTGGTTGGCGAGGTAGTAGGCCGTGGCGAGCCCATGACCGCCGCCGCCGATGATGACCACCTGGTATTGCTTGCGTGGTTCGGCCTTGCGCCACGCCGGCTTCCAGCCACGATGACCGGTAAGGGCTTCGCGGAGCAGGCGCAGCGCGGAGTAGCGACCACTTGAGCGAAATCGCCGCGGCGCTGGCGCATTGTCGGACATCAGCAGTTTCCTGACGCGTTCACGAGTGAAAGCCGAGTGTAAAGTGCCAGAGCTCAGCTGGACAATCCCGTACTTGGCTTGGTCCCGCTGCGCGGGTGAGCCGCATCACGCCACTGTGACTCTTCGGTGACGGCGGTTGTCTCAGGTTGTGCCTTGATGTACGGCCCGCGTTGCTCGCGCGGCACCGGCGCGCGTCGCGACCGCCGCCACAGGCAGAACACCGCGAGCACCACCGCGAGGCCGCCGATGGTGATGAAGTACGCGTTCTCGCCGCTCTGATCCATCAACACGCCACCGAGAATCGGCCCGAGCACTGCGGCTGCGCCGTTGAGCAACAGCAGCGCGCTGCTCGCAGCCACCATTTCCGAGGTGTCCAGTCGATCGTTCACGTGCGACACGCCAAGCGAATAAACGGACAGTACGAGTCCACTGACGATCGCTGCCACCGGTAGCACGAGCAGATCGGGCATGGCCGGCCACGCGCCCACCCACAGCGCGAACGCCGCGGCGAGCAGCGCAACGCCCGCGATCACCGAGCGTCGGTCGAGCCGATCGGCCAGCATGCCGATCGGATATTGGGTGACGACGCCGGCCAGAATGCTGCCCGCCATGAAGGTGGCGATCTCGGCGGCGTCCATTCCGCTCTGCTGCGCATAGACAGGCCCGAGGGAGAAGACGATCGAGGCCATCAGGCCCGACATGATCACGGCGAAGACCCCGAGGGGCGAACGGCGATAAAGGTCACGGAAGCGGACGCTTTGCGGTGTGTCGACCACGGGCGCCGAGTGCGCGGAGAGCACGAGCGGCACGATCGCAAGACAAATGAGCGCCGCGACCAGCATGAAGGGCGTGTCTGAACTCGTATCGGCAACGAGCAGCAGGAACTGTGCAGCGCCCATGCCGCCATACAGCACCACCATGTAGAGCGCGAGCAGACGTGATCGCGTTTCTTGGGTGGCGCGATCGTTGAGCCAGCTCTCTGCCACCACGTAGATGCCGGCAAAACATACGCCGGTGACCAGACGCATGGCTGCCCAGACGCTAGGCATGACGAACACGGCCTGACACAGAGTCGAAGCCGCCGCCACCGCGGCAAAGGCCGAGAACACGCGGACATGGCCGACTCCGCGGATCAAGCGGGGCGCGATCACCGTGCCGATGAGGAAACCTGCGTAGTAGCAGGACATGACGAAACCGATGGCGGAGGTGGTGAAGCCTTCGGTCTGCGCGCGTACGCCAAGCAGGGTGGACTGCAAGCCGGCGCCGAGCATGAGTACGCCCATGCCGAGCAATAGAGGCCAGGTGCTGGCGATGAGGCTGGCCGGCATGGGTGATGAAAGGGGTGCTTGCGTGGTCGACGCGGGGGCTCACATTATACGGCGCGATGCAGGGTAAACGCGAGACAGCGAGCGGGGCAGTTGGCGGGGTTAGCTCGCCAACCGCGCTCCGTGGGTCGGCTTCAGGTGTGGCGGGGATATGGCGCCTTGCCGTGGCTTTTTTGGTTCTAGCGCCGTTCTTCGTGTCGGTGTCATCTCTGGCGGCGGACTCGCGGAGCAAGTCGCTGGCTGTCGAGATGCAGGTCGAAGGCGAGCGCCTCGTCGGGCAGCAATCCCCGACCATGGGTATCAACGCGTTTCTCGGCGTGCCGTTCGCTGAGCCTCCCGTCGGGCCGCTGCGCTGGCAAGCGCCGGTCGACTACCGTGGACGCGGTGAGGTGCGCCGCGCCGATCGGTTTGCGCCCGCGTGCATGCAAAGTCCGCGAATCCTCGAATGGTATCGAGGCATGGCTGAGCGATTCGGTTCGAGTCGCAGCGTCTTTGAGGATCTTGATACCAGCGAGGATTGTCTTTATCTCAACGTCTGGGCGCCGGCCGCGCGGCCTGCGAAACCGTTGCCAGTGATGGTGTTCGTTCACGGTGGCAGCAATCGCAGTGGCTGGTCCTTCGAACCCAACTATCACGGCCATCGACTGGCGGCGGAGGGCGCCGTGGTGGTCAGCATCGCCTATCGCCTGGGGGTGTTCGGCTTCTTCTCTCATCCAGAGCTTGCGGCGCAGCCGGCGTCGGCGAATTTCGGTCTGTGGGATCAACTCGCGGCATTGCGCTGGATCCAGCGCAACATTGCGCGCTTCGGCGGGGATCCGCAGCGCGTGACCGTGTTTGGCGAGTCCGCAGGTGCGGGCAATATCGCGCTGCTCATGGTTGCTCCTCAAGCGCATGGGCTACTGCATCGGGCCATCCTGCAAAGCGGCGGCGACTTCGCCTGGCCCGGCTTGCGTTCACTCTCCGCCGAGCGCGCGCGGGGCCTGCAACTCGCTGCGGCGGTCGATGCGGCCGCGCCTCCCGATCTGGCTGCGCTGCGCGCACTCGATGCGCGGCGTTTGTTGCAGGTGGCGGAGGAGGTGTTCCGCGACCACTACCATGCGCCCGTGCAGGATGGAGTGCTCGTCACGCAATCGATCGAGCGGCATTTGGCGCAAGGCAAGGTACCTCTCGGCAGTTTGCTGATCGGTGCCAACGCCAACGAGTACTACGCGCCCGTCGCGCCGCAGGCGGCGAGCGAGGCCCTCGAGCGGGCGCTGGCCTCGGCGGAGGTGTTGAATTCGCCCGAGGTTCGCATCGAGTTGCGCAAGGACCCGGACGTCGCGAACGCTATCGATCGACTGCAGACGGCCGAGTCGATGCTCTGCCCCGCGCAACTGCTGGCGAGTGCCGCTGCGAGAGCACGGCTTCCGACGTGGATGTACTGGTTCTCGCGTGTTCGCGACGGGGCCATCGCAGCGCAGCTGCGCGCGTATCACGGCGCCGAGTTGCCTTATGTGTTCGGCACCCACGATGCGTGGCTGCCGACATCGGACATCGATTGGCAACTGTCGCGAACGATGATGCGCACTTGGGTGAACTTTGCCGCAACCGGCTCACCGGAGGGCGAGGGTCTCCCGCGTTGGCCACAGTTTCGATCACCCGGCTCAGCCAACGTGCTGGAGTGGTCGACAAGCCCACGCGTCATCGACACGCCCGAGCCGGGTCTGTGCGAGATCTATCGCACGCAGTTGGCAGCGAGTGCCTCGCAGTAGAGGCGCATCCGTCGGCAGGCTTCAACGATCAAGGCCTCTTCGGTCGCGAAACCTACGCGCACGAAGCCGAGCGTTTGCGTGCCGAAGGCATCGCCAGGAATGACCGAGACCCGCTGTTCCCGAAACAAGCCCTCGGCGAACGAGCGACCCTGTAGTCCAGTGCCTCGCACGTCGAGCAACATGAACATGCCGGCCTCAGGCATTAGCGCAGACACGCCGGGGATACCCTGCATGTGCTCGTGCATCAGTGCCGCACGTCGATCGCAGTATTCACGCGCGCGCTGCTCGGCCTCGCCTGCCATGCCAAGCGCCGTCACCGCCGCTTCCTGTATGAAGCCCGGCAATCCATACAACATGCACAGCACGAGATTTTCGGTGTGGTCGATGAGTTCGCGCGGGCCCACCATCCAGCCAAGGCGCCACCCGCACATGGCATGCGTCTTCGACAGGCTGCCGATCGTCACCACACGCTCGGGTAACTTGCGCGCAAGGCTCGGCACAGAGCCCCCCGGTGCAAGCCCCGCATAGACTTCATCGGCGACGATCCAAAGGTCATGCTCGCGCGCGACGTCGGCGATGCCCGCAAGGTCGTCTTCGCTCAGGATCAGGCCCGTCGGGTTGCCCGGCGTGGCGAACGTCAATACGCGCGAACGGGGCGTGATGGCACGGCGCAAGGCGTCGAGATCAAAGCGAAAATTGTTTTGCGGATTCAGCGGCACGCGGACCACTCGCGCGCCCGAAGCTTCGAGCGTCGCGGGGTAGGTTGGATACATGGGATCGAGCGAGAGCACCTCGTCACCCGTCTCCGACAGGCACAACAAGGCAACCATCAGCGCATTTTGGGCGCCGCTCAGGACAACCACTTGCTCTGCATTCACGAGTTGACCGCAGCGCCGGTAATGCTGCTCCGCAATCGCCGTGCGCAGCGCCAGCCGACCGCGAACGGGCGTGTAGTGCGTATCGCCGGCGTGCAACGCCTCCACGGCTCGGGCGACCACAGCTTCCGGAGTGGTCAAATCGGGGTCGCCAACGCTTAAGATGATGGCGTCTTCGCCGCGCTCGCGCGCGGCGAGGGCGGCGTAATGGATGAGCCAAGCGTCCGCGCCGTCGCCGCCAATTCGTTGAACCAAGCTCGAGAATTTCACCGCTATGAGCGTATCAGCAAGACCGTTGGGCTGCTATCTGACCGAGTTGCTCGCCGCGCATGGCATCGACACCATCTTCGGCATTCCCGGGGTGCACAACCTCGAGCTGTATCGCGGACTGGACCGTCATCGCCAGCTGCGACACGTGCTGGTGCGACACGAACAGGGCGCGGGTTTTGCGGCGGACGGTCATGCGCGCAGCACGGGCAAGCCTGCCGCGGCGTTCGTGATTTCCGGCCCTGGCGTGAGCAACGTGCTGACGGCCACCTTGCAAGCGGCTTCGGATTCGGTGCCTTTGATTGTTATTGCGAGCACTCCGGTGCGCCGATCACTCGGCCGCGCCTGGGGGGTGTTGCACGACGTACATGATCAGCAGGCCATCATGGCCGCAGGCATCGATCTTGCCGCTACCGCAGGCAGTGCGACTGAAGCGCGCGATTTCCTGCATCGCGTATTTGCTGAATATCGCGCCGGGCGCACGCGGCCGGCCTATCTCGGTGTGCCCCTCGACGTTTTGGCGGAGTCGACCGATTTGCCCGTCGAAACGGCGGCGTCGCCCTCACGAGCGATCGCATCGACGCTGCAGCTCGAGCAGGCCGCGATGCTGCTGAATGCCGCGCAGCGACCTATCGTCATCGCTGGCGGTGGTGCGCGCGAGGCCGCTGCGGCGCTGCGCGCACTCGTCGAGGCGACCGATGCCTACCTCGTGACGACGGCGGCCGGCAAAGGATTGCTGCCCGAATCGCACCCGGCCAACCTCGGCTGCTCGTTGCCGTATGCACCGACACAACAGCGAATCGCCGAGGCCGATGTCGTGCTCGCCGTAGGTACGGGATTGTCCGAGACCGACATTTATACGGGCGATCGACTGACGTTCGGTGGCCAGATGATCCGGGTCGACCTGGGTCCGCGGCCCGACGAACGACATCCGGCAGCAGTCACCCTGTGTGCTGATGCGGGTGTGGTACTTGCGAATCTCGTGCAGCGGTGTGCGCCGCGGCAGGGTTGGCGCAGCCGCTCTGGCAGCGCGGCGCTCACGCGCGCCACCATCGATGTGGCGGCTGATGCGCCGACTCGGCGTTTGCGCCACGTGCTGAACGCTATCCGCGCGGCCTTGCCGGCGGATGCACTGGTGTTTTCCGACATGACGCAGATCGCCTACCTCGGCAACTACGCGTTCGCCTGTGACCAGCCACGTCTGTGGCATCACCCTTCGGGCTACGGCACGCTGGGCTACGCCTTGCCTGCGGCAATCGGTGCGCGCGTGGCGTACGCCGAACGTGCCGTCGTGGCACTCGCTGGCGACTATGGCGTGCAGTTCACGGTGCAGGAACTCGGCACGGCAGTCGAGTTGGGTCGCAGTTTGCCGCTCATCGTCTGGAACAATTCAGCGCTCGGTCAGATCCGCGATGACATGGTCGCTTCGGGCATCGCGCCGATCGGCGTGGTGGGACACAACCCCGATTTCGTCGCCCTCGCGCAGGCGTGGGGTGCACGAGGCGAGCGGGTGGGTGATGCGGCTCAATTGACCGTAGCGCTGCGCGCTGCGCTGCAGTACGCAGGACCCACGCTCATCGAGGTGGATGCCGCGCAGTTTCCGCAGGACTGAACGCTACTTGATGGTCGGCATCGCGAAGCTCGTGCCTTCGCGTCCTTCACCCGGCCAGCGCGAGGTGATCGTCTTGAGGCGCGTGTAGAAGCGCACGCCCTCGGGACCGTGCACGTGGTGATCTCCGAATAACGATGACTTCCAGCCGCCGAAACTGTGGAAGGCCATGGGCACGGGGATCGGCACGTTGATGCCGACCATGCCGATCTGGATGCGGTGCGCGAAGTCCCGTGCGATGCCGCCGTCCTGGGTGAAGATCGAGGTCCCGTTGCCGAATTCGTGCCGATTGATCAGATCGACGGCGCCCGCATAATCGTCGACGCGGGCGATGCAGAGCACCGGGCCAAAGATTTCTTCGCGATAAATCGCCATCTGTGACTGCACTTTGTCGAAGAGCGTTGCGCCAACGTAGAACCCGTTCTCGTAGCCGCTGCGCGTCATGCGGAAGCCGCGCCCGTCGACCACGAGTTCCGCGCCTTCGGCTACGCCACGATCGATGTAACCGCGGACCCGATCGAGGTGAGCGCGGGTGACAAGCGGACCCATTTCGGCAGCGGCATCCGTCCCCGGGCCGATTTTCAGTGCGGCAAGGCGGGCCACCAGGCGTTGGCGTAGTCCCTCTGCCGTTGCAGCGCCCACCGGGACCGCGACGGAGATGGCCATGCAGCGCTCGCCCGCCGAGCCGAAGGCAGCGCCCATGAGCGCATCGGTCACGACATCTAGATCGGCGTCCGGCATCACCACCATGTGATTCTTGGCGCCGCCGAGCGCCTGCACTCGTTTGCCCTGCGCCGCGCCCGTGGCGTAGATGTGCCGCGCGATCGGCGTGGAGCCGACGAAACTCAGCGCATCGACACCGGGGTGATGCAGCAGCGCATCGACCGCGTCCTTGTCGCCTTGCACGACGTTGAATACGCCCGGCGGAAAGCCTGCTTCGCTGACGAGTCGGGCGAGCAGCAACGAGGCGGACGGGTCACGCTCGGAAGGCTTGAGGATGAAGGCGTTGCCGCAGACGAGTGCGACCGGGAACATCCACATCGGCACCATGGCGGGGAAGTTGAACGGTGTGACGCCGGCGACGACACCGAGCGGCTGCCGCAGCGCGTGGCTATCGATGCCGGGGCCGATGTTGTCAGTGATCTCACCCTTCAGCAGTTGTGGCGCGCCGCAGGCGAACTCGACGACCTCGAGGCCTCGGGTCACTTCGCCGCGCGCGTCGGAGATCACCTTGCCGTGTTCGGAGCTGATCAGCGCAGCCAGTTCGTCGGCATGCGCTTCCAGCAACTCGCGCAGTTTATTCATGAGTCGTGAGCGGCGCAGGGGGCTCGTCGCGGCCCAGCCGGGAAAGGCGGCGCGGGCCGCAGCGACGGCGGCATCAACGGTCGCCTGGTCGGCCAGCGCGACGTTGGCTGTGTGCTCGCCGGTTGCTGGGTTGTAAACGGGTGATGTACGTCCGCCCGAGGCAGTGCTCGATGCACCGCCGATGAAATGCCCGATAGTTTTCACGCTGTATGTCTCGTAGTGACCCCAGCGCGATTCTACCTCAGTGGCGCTGGCGCTCCAGCAGCCGCAGCAGTGCGGGCCACACGAGATCGGCCGCGTTCGGATCGCTGACGAGATGGGCGGCGTCGGTTGCAGGCGGTGCGTTGAATTGCCGCTCCGCTCTGCGACAGATGTCCTCTGACGGCAGCAACAGGGGCTGACCTGCGCTCTGCGCAGCGATCTGGATTTGGCAGGCTTTCTCGAGGTAGTACATGCGCTGGAACGCCTGCGACACCGTAGTGCCGACGGTCAGCAAGCCATGATTGCGCATGATCATTACCGGCTTGTCGCCGAGATTGCGCACCAGGCGCTCTCGTTCTTCGAGATCGTACGAGATGCCCTCATAGTCGTGATACGCCACGCGACCGTGGAACTCGAGCGCAATCTGGTTGATGGGTTGCAGACCGTCGCGCTGCGCGGCCACGGCGCACCCTGCCAGCGTGTGCGTGTGGATGATGCAGTGCGCATCTTCGCGCGCGGCGTGAATGGCACCGTGGATGACGAAGCCCGCCAGATTGATCGGCGCCGCGTCGGCCTCGACCGGTGTGCCCTCGGCATCGATCAGCACCAAATCGTCAGCCGTGATCTCATCCCACATCAGGCCGTAGGGGTTGATGAGATAACGCCGCTCGGGGCCCGGTACACGCAGCGTGCAATGCGTGTAGATGAGATCCGTCATGCGGTAATGGGCGAGGAGGCGGTAGCAGGCCGCAAGGTCCTCGCGCAGTTTTCGGTGCTCAGGGCTCACGCAGACGCCTCTGTGGACTTCTTTTGCCATGTGATCGGCTCGATTTTGGGAACCATCCACAGCCAGCCAACGATGCCGAGCAGGTTGATCGCTGCGGCCAGGATGAACGCGCGCTCGAACTCGCCTGTGGCCCCAACGATGAGGCCCGTGATGACCGGTGCTGCAAGGCCTGCGACATTGCCGCAGGTGTTCTGTACGCCGACCCAGCGTGCGGCGGCATGCGGACCCGCCAGCGTCTGCGAGATGGAGAACGTTCCCGGCGATCCGACGCCGACGATGAACTGGTAGAAGTACAGGCAGGCGATTGAGGCCACCACGGGCAGTTCGACGATGCCGATCATGCACACCACCCCAAGCAGGTGATAGGCGAGCATGATCGCCTTGTGAGTTTTATCGGCCGATCTCCCCTTGGCGATCCAGCGATCGATGGCCCAACCGGCGCCGAGCGCCGCGCCCGCATTGATGACGTAGGCTCCGGCAGCCACGGTGGCCATGGTGCTCATCGAGAACCCACGCTCTGTAACGAGGTAGGCGGGCAACCATGAGAGCACGAGGTAATACGAGTAGTTCATCGAGAAGAGGCCGAGCGCTGTACCCCACAGGCCCCGTTGACGCAGGATCTCGGCGAACGAGGGACCTTCGCTCTTGCCGGCGTCATCACGGCCAGGCTCTCGTGCGACGGTGCCGCGCCATGCGGCAAGCCACAACAATGACAACAGACCAAACAGCACGAAGGTGACGCGCCACCCATAGTGCGCCATCAGCAGACCGCCGAGCAGCGTCCCGACCGCAGGACCAATCAGATAGCCGAATGCCACGATGCCATTCGCTTCGGCGAGCCGCGTCGTCGGCACATTGGCTGCCAGCAGCCGCGACATGCACGGGAAGGTTACGCTCTCGCCGAGTCCGAGCATCAAGCGCAGCAGGAGCAGCGCGATGAACGAGGCCACGAAGCCGCTGAGGAGCGTCGCAACCGACCAGATGCAGAGCCCCACCGACAGAACGAGCCGTGCGCCGTAGCGCTCAGCCAGCCAGCCTGCGGGAACCAGTGCGGCGACGTAAGTGAAGTAGAACGCGGAGAGCAACAGGCCGAGTCGCTCGGGAGAGAGAGACAGCTCCTGCTGGATCAGTGGGGCGGCGGTGGCCAGGTTGCCGCGGTCAACGTAGCTGATGAAGAGAGCCAACGCCGCCACGAGGGTGATCCTCGTGGCGGCGCGTGTCTCAGTCATCGAATTGCGCAGCCGGTCAGAACTTCTGCGTGAACTTCAGCCCGATCGTGCGCGGTTGAGGCCGCACGCCGTAGGGCTGCACACCGCACACCGACTCCGCGCACTGCGAGGTCTTGTAGAGGGCGGCGTCTTCGTTACCGACGTTCTGCACGAACAGCTCGATCGTGTAGTTGTCCTTGCCGATTCCGGCGCTGAGGTCGGCAGTCGTGTTCGCTTCGATGTCGCCGATGATGGCGTTGGCATCGAGCGCGAGTCGCGAGGGCGCCTTGCCGGAGTGCGCGACCGAGCCCTGCAGGTGGGCATCGAAACTGCCGAGATTGAAGCTGTAGCGTGCTACCACGTTGCCCTTGAACTTAGGCGTGATGGGCAGCTGGGTGCCCTTGGGGGCGTTGACCGACACCACATTGCCCGCCGCGTCGAAGTTCGCGTAATCGTTCTTCAACTCGGAGTCGTAGAAGGCAGCCGTCGCCGACAGCAACAGGCTGTCGGTGGCGAGCCACTGCAGCTGGGTTTCGAGGCCATTGACCTCTGCCGAGGGCCCGTTCGCCACCTGCGTGATGCCGTTGGCACCCTGGAAGGAAATCTGGAAATCATCCCAGCTCTGCAGGAAGAGCGCGCCGTTGAACTGCACGCGATTGTCGAACCACGTGGTCTTCCAACCCAACTCGTAGTTGGTCAAGAAGTCAGAGATGTAATCGCCAGCGAACGGGTTGCGGTTGATGCCGCCGGGGCGGTAGCCCTCTGACCAGGTCGCGTACAGCATCACATCGTCGTTGACCGTCCAGCGCAGGTTGACGCGACCGATGTTTTCGCTTTCAGCGATGCCCTTGTTGACGTTGCGGCACGGGGCATCTTTGTACGAAGCCTGCGATTTGCAGCGGTACTCGCCATTGCGCGACCAGCCCTGACCCACGGGTGAGAAGGCGCCCGAGCCGCCGTTCGCCACCGCGCCTGGTTCGGAACCCGAGGGCGCTCGCGCAGGGCTGAATCCAAGGCCGAAGCCGAAGAAGCCATCCACGGTCACTTCCGGTTTGAAGAAGCGGGCTCCGACGGTCAACTCGAGGTTGTCGGTGATGTCGTACGCCAACTGACCGAACACCGCCTTGTCCGTATCGATGCGGTCGAAGCTATTCAGATAAACAACGCCCGGATATTTTCGGCCGTTCGGCTCATCGCGGTTGAGCAGCATGGCATCGGCAAGCCCAACGATGTTGCCAAAGGGCTGTTCGAAATCGTGCTTCTGCTTCTGATAGAAGAAGCCGATCAAGCCGCGCAGCCGCTTCGTCGGGTCGGAGCTGAGGCGCAACTCGTGGCTGGTCTTGGTGTACCCGTCGTTGTTGATGAAGCTGTGCGCCGGGTTCGGACGACCGCCCGCGTTGTTGAGGAAGAGGCCGGCGAAGTAACCGCTCGTGTAGAGGTTGTCGTACCAGTACGAGTAGTCGGAGTAGTCGAACGAGGCGTCGACATCGCGATTGAGGTAGTTACCGGCGTAGGTGACATCGAAAGTGCCCACCTGACCCTCGATGGTGAGTCCCGCCTGATACCACTTGTCGCGCGAGTACTCCTCGCGGAAGTGCTTGACGGCATACTGCCCCGCGGCAAAGTTACTCAGGTCATCACCCCAGGAGCCTTCGCTCTCCTGATCCTGATACTGCACGGACGGAGTGATCGTCCAGTTGTCGTCGAGCTCGATGCGCAGCGCGGCGCGTGCACCGATCGTTTCGAGCGTGTTGTAGTCGTCACGCGCGAGTGCGGAATTGTTCACCGTGAAGTTGTCGGCATTGGTGCTCACATCGCCCGGGTAGAGGCGCGTGCCCTTCAGGTTGTCGATCCAACCCGCTTCCTTGGTTTTCCAGCCAACCAGCCGAACGGCCGCGCGCTCGCTTATGGGGAGGTTGACGAAGCCTTCGGCCACGTAGCCGTTGCTGCCCTCGCTGACGCGATTGCCCTCGAGGGCGTAGCCCGCCGAGAACTTACCGACTTCCGGCTTGTTGGTGATGATGCGGATCGTGCCGGCCTGAGAGCTCGCGCCGTACAGCGTGCCCTGCGGTCCGGCGAGTGCCTCGACGCGGGCGATGTCGTAGAGGTGCAGATCAAGGTTGCCCTGAATGGTGGTGACCGGCTGCTCGTCGAGATAGGTGCCGACGCTCGGCAGCGAGGTGGTCGCTTGTCCGTCACCGCCGGTGACGATGCCGCGCATGTAGATGGCGGAGAAGCCGGCTCCGGCACCAATGCTCGGTGTTGCCGCGACGCTCGGCAGCATGCGTACGTAGTCGGTGAAATTGCGGATGTTCAGCTCTTCGAGCTTCTCGGTGCCGATCGCCTCGATGCTGATGGGCACGTCTTGCAGGTTCTCACTGCGCTTTTGCGCGGTGACGACGATTTCTTCGAGACCACCGCTGTCTTGGGCTGCGGCGATTTGCCCGCCCAGCGCGACGATCACGGCGGCTGCAATGGGTGAATAAACGCGTGCGACGGGCATGACAGAACGTGAACGCGTGCTGCGACGTGTTTTCATGACGACCTCTTCTCCCCGAGTGAATCGACCCTTGGCCGAAGACTACGCCAACTGCGCTCGCTGGCAAAGGGCTAGCGGAGGTCTGCCGGTGCCTCGGGGTAGGACTCGAGAACACCGCCAAGGGCGCTTTTGAGCGGGTCAAGCCAGGGGTCGAACTGCCGCCACTGGTCGACCCCATCCCGGTAGATGGGTCTTCGCACCTGCTCGGAGCTTGCGGTGCGTACCGGCCGGTCGTTCTCGAAAAATCGTAGGCAACCCGGTTCGAAGGGTAGGCCGCAGTAATCGAGCAGTCGCCGCACCTCATTCTCGGTGTCCTCGACGAGCCGCTCGTAGATGACCCGGTGCACCCGCCCGGGCAGCACGGCGTCGAAATGCGCCATCAGCTCGACGTAGTCCCGGTAGTAACCGCCCATCTCCGCGAGGCCATAACTGAAGCGCTGACCCTTGGCGTACAGCTGCTTGAAATTCGAAAAGCAGCAGCCGAGCGGATGACGGCGCGCATCGATGATGCGGGCGTTGGGCAGAATGCTGTGGATCAGGCCGACATGCAGAAAGTTGTTCGGCATCTTGTCGATGAAGTAGGGCCGGTCGGTCTTGCGGTAGATCCGCGTGCCGCGCAGGTAGCGCTCGCCGAGTTCCCGCAGGCTCGGCGCATCCAGGCGGGCGAGCACCTCGGCGTAGCCGCGCAGTTCCGCATCGTCGGCGCGGGCGCGCAGGTCCCGAGCGAGGGTGATGATGTTGGGTAGCTCCGAGGTTCCCTCCACCGCGGAGTGGCTAGCGAGGATCTGTTCGATCAGCGTCGAGCCCGCTCGAGGCATACCGAGGATAAAGATCGGCTCGCTCGACTCGTGTCCCTGTCCCTTGCGTTGCGCGAAGAATTCCGGCGTGAACAGCGCCTTCAGACGGCGCATGCGTGCCGTGTTCAGTGGTTGGTCGTAGGGCAGGCGCTTGCGCTGCAGGGCGTTGCCCCGCTCGTAGTGCTCGAAGGCGAGCTCCGCTTCACCGGCGTCTTCGTGGGCCTTGCCAAGCGCGAAGTGGAAGTTCAGCCGATCGATGTCGCTCAGCGAGGCATCGGCCAGATGCGTGCGCAGGGTTGCAAGGTCTTCTGCCGTGAAGCGGAAGGTCTTCAGGTTGGCGAGACTCCAGTACGCCTCGCCGAGCTTCGCCTCGAGCGCGATGCACCGCCGGTAGGCGGCAATGCAGTCCTGCTGGCGACCGGCGGTCTTCAGCACATGGCCGTAACTCAACCAGACTTTCGCGTTACTGGGGTACTCACGCAGCAGGCGCTCGTAGATGGCGCAGGAGCGCTCGACTTCGCCGACGTGGCTCAGCACTACGGCGTGTAAGTTCCGGTATCCCGGATTCTGCGGATCGATGGCCAGCAGTCGCTCGAGTTCGGCGAGTGCCTCCGCCGCCTGATTGCGCCGGTGCAGCAGGACTGCGTGGTTGTAGCGGGCTGCCGCGAAGTTCGGCGCGAGCTCGAGGCAGCGCTTGAGTAGATGCTCCGCCGCCTGATCCTGGCCGCAGCGCACCGCGACCTCGGCCAACATGCGAATCGCGGCCACGTCGGTGGGTGCAGATTTGAGGTGGCTCTTGAGTAGTCGCTCGGCCTGCGGGATGTCGTTGGCCAGCATGGCGGTAGCCGCTTGGCGCAACATCGGGTCGCGCGTTGCGCATTGAATGTGACGCGAGTAGGCGAGGTCGGCCTCTGCGGTTTGGCCGATCGCCATGAGGTGATCGGCGAGCACCCGCCAGGCCTCCGGGTGCTCAGGTTGCAGTCGGACGATCTCGAAGAGGGCTTTGAGGGCAGCGTCGCCCTGGCCGCCTGCAGCCAGTTGCCGCGCATGCTCCAACGCGGTGTCGACCGAGCCTGTGGGTGCCCTTGCCTCGCCCATGAGGCCGAATGCTACCCGAAAGGCAGCGGCTAGACGTTCGAGTCGGGGGCTGCGGCCTTGCGCCGCGCCATGAAGTCGAGCAGCGCCTCGTCGATCGCCGGGTCGAGCGGCGGGGGCACGTAGTCCTCGAGCATCCGCTTGTACTGCCGGTTCGCCCGCTGCGCCATGTCGAGAGCGCCTTCCGCATCCCACTGTTCGAAGCTGTTGTTGTCGGCGAGTGGCGAGCGGTAGAACGCGGTCTCGAAATTGGCCTGGGTGTGCGCGCAGCCAAGGAAATGCTTCCCTGGACCGACTTCCGCGATGGCGTCCATGGCTTGACCGTTCGGCGTGACGTCGACGCCCGCAAGCATGGTGTGGAACATGCCCGCCTGGTCGACGTCCATCATGAACTTCTCGTAGCCCATGGTGAGCCCACCCTCGAGCCAGCCGGCGGTGTGCAATACGAAGTTCACGCCGGCGAGGCAGGTCGGCAGCATGGTTTGCGCCGACTCGTAGGCGGCCTGCGCATCGGCGACCTTGGAGGCGCACAGCCCACCGCCTGAACGAAACGGCACGCCGAGACGCCGGGCGAGGGCGCCCATCACGTACAGCACGAGCGCGGGTTCCGGTGTGCCGAAAGTCGGCGCGCCTGATTGCATCGACATCGACGAGGCGAAGCTGCCGAAGATCACCGGTGCCCCTGGATTCAGCAATTGCACGAGCGCCATGCCGGCCAAGGCCTCGGCCAGTGTCTGCGTGGCGGTGCCTGCCACCGTCACCGGCGCCATCGCCCCGGCGAGGATGAACGGCGTGACGAGGCAGGCCTGATTGGCGCGCGCGTAGACCTTGAGGGCGCCGAGCATGGTCGCGTCATAGGTCATCGGCGAATTGACGTTGATCAGATTCACGAGGGCCGTGTTCGGGCGACCTGTGAGCGGATCCATGAACCGATCGCCGAGCGCGATCTTGGCCATCTCCACCGAGTCTGCGGCGCGATCCGGTGCGGTCACCGAACCCATGAACGCTTTATCGCTGTACTTGACGTGGCTGTAGACCATGTCGAGGTGGCGCTTGTTGACCGGTAAATCCACAGGCTCGCAGATGGTGCCGCCTGAGTGGTGCAGCGAGTTCGCCATGTAGGCGAGCTTGACGAAGTTGCGGAAGTCCTCGATGCGCGCGTAGCGACGCCCTTCATCGAGGTTGCGTACGAACGGCGAGCCGTACGCGGGCACGAACACCGTGGCATCGCCACCGATACGCACATCACGAGCAGGGTTGCGGGCCACCTGCGTGAACTCGCGTGGCGCGTGCTCACGAATGAGCTGTCGACACATGCCACGCGGCATGCGCACGCGTTCACCATCGACGCTCGCTCCGGCCTTGCGCCAGATCTCGAGGACTTCGGGGTCTTCACGAAATTCGATGCCGACCTCTTCGAGGATGCGATCGGCGTTGTCCTCGATGATGGCGAGGCCCTCCTCGCCGAGCACTTCGAAGCGCGGGATCTTGCGCACGATGTAGGGCTGGGAGGCGGCGCCTCGCGCCGTGCGTGCGGCACGCTTGGCGTCTCGGGCGTTTGGGCGCCGGCTGCTTGCCGTCGTTGTCGAGGTATCGCTCATGATTCAAAAATTATGGGCAGGCTGGGGGGTGGGGACTGACCCAGAAGCGGCATCGACTTGCCTACCCGCGTCAGTACT
>VFQT010001068.1_pt1 | contig 35563 bp, 33 predicted proteins | sample 3512381 | NCBI WGS metagenome assembly VFQT01 (sample SAMN10412376, study PRJNA504923) | tailings metagenome | isolation source: Relicate 2 Philex TSF3 active mining site | place: Philippines: Tuba, Benguet | collected 2017-08-29 | reverse complement strand
AAAATAAAACTGGCACGCAAAAATAAACCCACGACCTTATTCATAAACCTGCCTCTCCTTAACACAAAATCTCCCGATCATGCGGGAGTGTGAAGTGGCGGTCGGTTTCGCTATTTGCTCGCCTGAATTCGATCCTATGCCATTAAAAAAAAAGAATAATTGCAGGAATAAGCGACCAATTCAGAAATCAGGGTCAGGGCATCCGCAACCACACGGATAAATTAATTTCTGGTCAATTTTAGTACTAATTTCCTATATGACAATAGTTTGCCTAATCAAATTTGTTAATTCGGATAAACCCCTCCTGTATATACAAATCTTACGCTTCCAGATAACTTTGGGGTGATAAAATAATTTAATATGTCCATTGTCCCATCCATGCTTCCAGATTTTCGTGTGCGTCAGAGAGACTACCTGCTTGAGATCTCGCGCCTGCTAACCCAAGAATTGGACTTGGAAAAATTAATGGCGCGTATCCTGCGTGTCTCGATCGAAATGTTGGCTGGGCAAGCTGGGATCATCGCGCTCAAACTACCCGACGGTTGGCGCGTCGCTGCGGCACATGGCATCGCCCCGGCATTCCTCTCCTATTTAACCCCGCTGCTGGCCGAGGAAAAAGTCCGCGAGCTGGATGTGATCGAACTCAACCGCATGTTAAAGGAACTGACCTACACAGCAAGCATGGGTCTGCTCAATGGGACTGGTCTGCCCCTTGCCGCACACGGACAAGTGATTGGTGTAATTTTCATCTTCCGTAACTATCCCGACGTATTCACACCCAATGACCGTGTACTACTACAATCTTTTGCAGACCAAGCTGCTATTGCGGTGTTCAATGCTCAACTTTATGGACAAGTCACCTATGAAAAGAAGCGGCTTGATGCCTTACTTGACTCTGCTGGAGATGGAATCCTTATCCTTGATTCAGAGATGAACATTGAACGATGCAACGAGGCGTTCAGCAATTTATTTGGAACAACTCGCGAAGAGATTTCGAACAAACCCCACAGCGAAATTATTAAATGGAAAAAAGAACCTCATGGCAGCACTCTCGAAGAGTCCATTGCCAATGGTTGGCCGTTGACGCCCAATGCCACCCTTTATGTGGAAGGCGACCTCAGCCGACCTTTGCCGCCAGCTCTACCCGTTGGCATCACGTATGCCCCATTGCTTTCGGACGAAGGAAAGCTTCGTAATGTGATTGTTGCAGTACGCGACATAACCCACTTCCGTAACGCCGACGAAATGAAGGCAACCTTCATCTCTATCGTCAGCCACGAACTGCGGACGCCTGTGGCGCTTATTAAGGGTTACGCGTCCACACTGCGACGTGCAGATGCAAAATGGGACAAACACACCATCAACGACTCGCTCACCGTCATTGAAGAAGAGGCAGACCGTCTCTCCAAAATGATCGATGATCTATTAGATGCCTCGCGGCTGCAAGCAGGAGGCATGAGCTTGAATCAAGCCGATGTCGCCATCCCCAGCCTTGCGTTAAGAGTGAGCGAAAGGTTCGCATCCCAATCACCCAAACACCGCATCGTCACCGACTTCCCAGAAAAATTCCCTGTCATACTTGGGGATGAAAACCGTTTGGAGCAGGTTTTATCGAACCTTGTTTCAAACGCATTAAAGTACGCATCCGAAGGTGAAATCAAGATCATCGGCACGGTTCTGCCTGAACAGGTCATTGTGTGTGTCAGCGATGAAGGACCAGGCATTGACCCGAAAGACCTGCCGCATATCTTTGACCGTTTTTATCGCTCGACCAATGCTGTTAAACAAACAAAAGGTGCCGGCCTAGGCTTGTACCTTGCCCGTGCTATTGTGGAAGCACATGGCGGGCGGATTTGGGCAGAAGGCACCAACGGCTCGAACAACAAGTCGAAAGCGGATTCTGGCGCACGGATCTGTTTCTCTCTGCCACGTTAATTTCCCTACTATAGGGTCTCCCGCTGCAAACTCGGGAGCAGGTAAAATCATTACACTCCAACGAAAAGGATAACCCCATGGCGAAAATCCCTGCACGAAAGCAAGTTAATAAGAAGTACACATGGAACACCGAAAGTGTCTTTAAGTCTGTCAAAGACTGGGAAGCTGCCTTAAAGGCGGTAATTGACGACATTCCGAATGTGAAAAAATTCGAGGGCAAACTTGGTGAAAGCTCCGAAACTCTCTATAACGGTATCAAAGCCATTGAAGATATCTCCCTGCGTTCGTACACCATATTCATGTACGCGCAATTCGCCTACGCGGTAGATACCACCGACCAAGCTTCAGCCGGTATGGTTGGTAAAGCACAAGGTATGGCAGGTCAGGTTTCTGCAGCCGTTTCATTCTTGAACCCTGAATTACTTTATATCGGTAGAGAAAAACTTGAACAATGGATGAACGCCAATGAAAAGTTGGCGGTCTACCGCCAAAGTTTTGATGACCTTTTCCGCCAGCAAGCACATGTGCGCTCGGCAGAAGTGGAAGAGATCCTCGGTATGGCGGCAGAACCGTTCAGTGGACCTTCCACCAGTAGCAGCATGTTGGTTAATGCCGATTTCAAATTTGCCCCTGCGGAAGATAGCAAAGGCAAAAAGATCGAAGTAACCCAGAGCAACTTCTATTCCACACTGCTTGAGCACCCAGATCGCAAAGTCCGCCAAACGGCGTTCAACAACTATCACGACAAACATGTCGAATTCAAGAATACGTTGGCAACAAATCTTTCTTCTTCGATCAGCGCCAATGTTTTCAATATGCGCGCCCGCAAATTCGATACTACTCTTTCGGCGTCATTGTTCAATAACAACATCCCTGAAGAAGTCTTCCATAACCTCATCAATACCTTCAAAAAGAAACTGCCGGTTTGGCATCGCTACTTTGAAATCAAACGCAAGGCGCTGAAGTTGAAAGACATCCAATACTACGACGTATGGGCACCCCTCTCAAAGAAAAAAGTACCTCTTACCTTTGAAGAGGCGGTAGACCACATTAGCGACAGCCTTGCTCCACTCGGCAAAGAATATGTGGATACTCTCCGTCAGGGTTGTCTCAAAGACCGCTGGGTGGACTCCACTGCAAACCTTGGAAAGATGAACGGTGCGTTCTCGTATGGTTCACCGGAGACCCATCCCTTCATTATGATGTCTTTTACCAATGACATTGGCAGCATGAGCACTTTGGCGCATGAATTGGGTCACTCCATGCACTCGTACCTTTCATGGAAGAATCAACCCTTTGTTTACTCCGGTTATTCGCTCTTCGTGGCAGAAGTGGCATCGAACTTCAACCAAGCCATGATGCGCGGACATTTGCTCAAGACGATCAAAGATAAGAACTTCTTGATCTCACTCATCGAAGAAGCGGTAAGCGGCAATTTCTTCCGCTACTTCTTCCAGATGCCCACCCTCGCCCGCTTCGAACTGGAAACGCATCAGCGTGCCGAACGCGGTGAACCCCTCACTGCAGACTCTATGCAAAATCTGATGGCAGACTTGTTCACCGAAGGGTTTGGTCCCAAAGTGAAGATCGACCGACCGCGTGTAGGCATGGTTTGGTCCACCTTCTCGCATCTCTTCGCGGACTATTATGTGTATCAATATGCCACAGGCATCTCTGGCGCTCATGCCCTCTCCGCTCGCATTTTACGCGGCGAACCGAACTCGGCAGAAGATTACCTTGGCTTCCTCAAATCGGGGTCCTCGAGATATCCGTTGGATGTCCTCAAAAGCGCTGGTGTAGACTTGACCACGCCGCAAGCCGTGGAAGAGACGTTCGCCGTCATGGAAGGATATATTGATAGATTGGAAGAGCTGGTGGGATAAGCAAGGAAGCAGGCAGGTTGGTAAACAAGCCGACTTTACGCATCACGAATTACGCATTCGTAACTCGTGATGCGTAATTCGTGTACAATGGGGTTCGGTTCCACCAAATGTATATCTAAAATCGCAAATCGGAAATTGGAATGGCTCAAACACAAATCGCATGTCCACGTTGTAAACAAATGATCGCGGCGAACGTCGAGCAGTTGTTCGATGTGACCGCAGACCCGCAAGCCAAGCAACGCCTCTTAAGCGGACAAGTCAATTTTGCCCGCTGCCAGTATTGTGGTTATCAGGGACGTCTCGCGACTCCTGTGGTGTATCACGATAATGACAAGGAACTCCTGCTGACCTTCTTCCCCGCCGAGCTGGGATTGCCCGTCAATGAACAGGAAAGGATGATCGGTCCGCTCATCAAGCAGGTGATGGATCGCCTCCCTCCCGAGAAACGCAAGGGGTATCTGCTCAAGCCCCAAGCGAACCTGACCTATGAATCCATGATCGAAACCATCCTCGGCAAAGACGGCATTACGCCTGAAATGCTCAAGGAACAGCAAGACCGTGTGCAGTTCATCGAGAAGTTGATGCAAGTCACTTCGAAGGACGTACGCACAGAGTTGATCAAACAGAATGTAAAGATCATCGACGAACAGTTCTTCGCCCTCTTCAGCCGCATCGCTCAAAGTGCCATGAACAGCGGACAGGAACAAATGGCGCGTGTACTGATCGACATCCAAACTCAATTATTGGATGAAACCGAATATGGTCGTCAGTTGAAAGAATCGGTGGGAGAGTTGGAAGCAGCTCAACACGAGTTGCAGGATGCGGGTCAGAGTTTGACTCGCGAGAAGTTGCTTGATTTCGTGGTTGCATCCAAATCTGATTCTCGCATCCGCGCTTACGTTTCTCTCGCACGCGGCGGCATGGATTACACCTTCTTCCAGCTTTTGAGTGAACGCATCGACAAATCAACCGGCGATGAAAAGACCCGCCTCGAAGGGATTCGCGAAAAACTGCTCGGTTTTGTAGCAGACATGGATAAACAAATGGAAGCACGCGTCAAACAGGCGCAGGATTTTGTTGAATCCTTATTGGCTGCACCAGATATCGAACAAGCGGTTACTGCCAATCTCGACAAATTCACCCAAGACGCGGTTGAGATCGCTCAACAGATGCTTCAACAAGCCACAGCAAAGAACGAATATGAGCGCATGGGCAAACTTCAGAAGATGATCCAGGTGCTGCAAACCGCCAGTGCCCCGCCAGAGATTGCCATCATCGAGCAGCTGATCCAACTGCCAGATGCGGCCACCATCGAACAGGCGCTGACACAAAATCCGGACATTGTCACCCAGGGATTGCTAGACACCCTGACTGGACTTGCAACACAAATGGAATCGCAAGGTGACAATCCCGAAGCCAAGGCGATGGGAGAAAAATTGGGCGAGGTTTACAAAATTGCGCTCAAGGTTTCAATGAAGAAAAATATGGAATAAAAAAAAAGAAGGTCACGCTTGAAGCGTGACCTTCTTTTTATCGTATCCCTTCAAAGAAATCACTTTCCACTTTCCTCCCCCCGTTCACCAAACTAAATGCGCGGAAGAACGTCCCTTGCATAGCCAGCACTGCGGTTGCAGCGTCTTCGTGCATTTCAGCAAGCGCACCCAATGTTGCCAATTGGCTTTTATGACATTGAATGGCACGCCAGGCAGTGTGACAATATTCTGCCATTTCGATGCGGGTGGTGATCATCCATTCTTTCCAGGCATTTTCGCCCCGAATCTGTTTATCAACCTGGAATGTCATGTCACCCATAAAAGGAGCAATGAGGTTGACAAAACTTTCACCGTCCACCATGTAATAAAGTTTTGAGACACGATGTGGAGCGAGACCTTCAAGGTCTTTATAACTTGAGTCCGCGGCACAGACAATTGCAGCGTTGGTGAACTGCCCAACCGCAATATGGTCGGGGTGTCCATAATTGCCGTCGTGCGGAAAGGTCACCACAACCTGCGGCTGGATGCGACGAATATGGGTCACGATCTTCGCAATGGCTTCGACCGGGCTGGCTTGATCTACCTGCCCATCTATGTAATTCAAGAAAGAAAGGCTTTTCATGCCAAGGGTGTTTACCGCATTTTGAAGTTCCTGGGTGCGGAGTTGACCGAGCCGCTCTGGACCTGGATTCTGTTCTTCGGGACCGAACCAGCCCACCTCTCCGCGTGAAGCGCAGACGAGATGAGTCTCCACTCCTTCTGCAGCATATTTTGCCAGCGTCCCACCCATTCCCATCGCTTCGTCATCTGGATGAGCAAAGATGGCAAGTAATTTTAAAGTCGTCATTGAATTCTCCAAGGAATAAAATCTGCCGCCAGTGTTGGCGGCAGGTGCTAGTTATCGAAGAGAAACTTTTTGTAGCGCCTCGGCAGTGATATTGAATGCCTTGGCAAAGCCCGCAACATACCGCCCTCCTCGCGGGGTGATACGCCAGAAACTGAAATCAGAAAGGTTAAATAGTTGTTCCGCTTCTGGAAAGCGTGCAAGATACTGTTCTTTAAGTGGAGTAAAACCCGGCTCGCCGGTTTGGATCATCTCTGCCTTGCCACGAATGGAAACCCGCGCAAGGGTTTGTGGGTCGGTGCGGGTATCATCGGTTTCGCAGATCATCAAACTGACTCGATTATCCTTTTGCATATCCACTGTATGTTGAGCGAGTCGGCTGACAAATATATAAAATGCTGAAAAATCATCAGCATAAATGTATGCCACCATCGAGACCTGAGGCGCTTCATCTCGCAAAGTTCCCAAGGAGGCAATTCTTGTGCTCCTAATAACTTGAGCAAGTACTTTTTCTGATTGTGCATCCATATTTATTTATTCACCAATTGGTGGGTTATCCAATCGTAGACCATGTCCACGAACGGTGTTGATATATTGATGACTTGGATCAAGGACGGCGAGCCTGTCTCTCAAGCGGCGGATCAATGCATCCAATGCCTGGTCAGAGACACCTGCCGTCTGCTCTTCACCCCAAACATCAGAGACAAGGCTGGTACGTTCGATCACCTGCCCTTGATTTTCGTAGAGCGTCCAAAGCAGTTTAAATTGTTGGGCAGAAAGCGGTGGGATTAACTGCTGTTGATTTACCCATACCTGACGTGATTTCTGTTCCATCACAAGCCGCCCAGCACGTGGTCCGCTTTCAGCAAGCGGCATGGTGGCATCAGATGTCAGGAACGTGAACTGCTGCGCAAGCGCAATACCGAACATATCACCATCCTGCAACATAATTGGACCGGTGATCTCCGTTCCATTGTGATTTGTTCCATTCTTACTTCCAAGATCTTCAAGCGTAACACCTTCCTGAGTCGGTGTAATTCGCGCATGAAAGCGAGAAACCTGTCGATCTTGTACCTGAATTTCACAACTGGGGTCACGTCCCATCATCAAGGTTTTATTTAAAGTCCAACGCTGCCCCTTCAAGGGACCATCTTGTGCAACAAGAATGGGAAATTCCTCTTCGCGTTCCATAATCTCCTCATCACCTCTTCCTGCCTACTTCAATGTAAAACAACATACTATTATCTTTGCAAAGGCGTTTATAATATAGCAGAAAAGTGGTTTCTGTGCATGATTATAAATTGCGAACTCCCGTTTCGGGATTGCAAAAGTGATACACGCCGAAAATATCACTGAAACATCACATCCGCTTTGAAAAAAGAAGGAGAAGGTTTGTCCCCATCGTTACAAAACGGGGAGATCCTGCGTGAACGCTATGTTGTCCGTGAACAGATCGGACAAGGCGGCACGGGCAATATTTACCTTGCAGATGATGTCCGCCTGCAAGGACGTCTGTGTGCTATTAAAGAAGTAGAACACAACCAGGTTCTTCCAGAAGACGTGCTTACTCAAGCCCGCGAACAATTTTTTCGCGAGGCTTCTGTCCTCGCGCGCCTAGACCACCCCAACTTGCCAAAGGTTTCCGACTTTTTCTCAGAAGAGAACCGTGATTATCTCGTGATGGATTACGTTCCCGGCAAAGACCTGCGTCAGCTCATGCAAGAAGCGCGCCGCAGCAACACCTTTATCCCCGAAAAGGAAGTTCTTGGCTGGGCGAATCAAATTGCAGATGCGCTCAATTACCTACATCATCAAGACCCGCCCATCGTTCACCGCGACATCAAACCCAGCAACATCAAACTCACACCCAGCGGCTTGGTCAAATTGGTTGATTTTGGTCTTGTAAAAATTATGGCACCTGGTGAAGTGACCATCACTGTCATTCAAGGGCAAGGCACCGCACTCTACACCCCGCTCGAACAATACGGTGGTGACGATACACATACTGATGCCAAAGCGGATATTTTCTCCTTCGGCGCGACTCTCTACCATCTAATGACAAATGAGCCTCCGGCAGAAGCCCGAAAACGCTTCTTGAATAGCCGAAGCTTGACCCCACCCATTGACATTAATCCACGCCTTAGCCTGCATGTGGAAAAAGCCATTTTGTGGGCAATGTCTCTCCACCCCGACGACCGCCCCGCAGACGTGCTCACCTTCCGAGATGCGTTTATGGGAAAGATCAATGCTCCGATCCAAATCGACTTTGACCGTAATGGATTCGAAACCCCGCGCTTTTCCGTTTTTTCTTCGGAGCAGATCGCGGGGTATATAGCCTTCGGTTTATTTTTGGTGGGATTACTTGCTACTGTAATTCGGTAGAGCGGCTTATTCCGTTACAACGTTCGCCTTCTCCAACATTCGACAAAAAGAACACAATCCTGGTGCCGAGGTCGGCTGACCACATTTCTCACATGGATGAATGTGCGGCTGGGTCTCTTCTCTTTGAATAAATAATTCCCCACTCTGGCGCGCTTCCAGAAAACGCAAGTAGAACGTCAACTTGATACCCGGACGGGTATTCTCTAACTGATTCAACGTCTCTTTATAGAAGATCTGCGTTGCCCCCTCTGCGAACGGACATTCTTCATAAATGTACTCAATTCCCCGCGCTATGGCATATGCTGTCATCTCACGTTCATAAAAACGGCATAATGGCTTAACCTTGCGAGCCAAACCTTCTTTTGAAGCAAGCACAGGTCCCTGACGCAGTAAATAATCAGGCGACCACTGCAGCGTATTTCCAAATAAGACCGCTGCTTCATCATCAAGGTTATGCCCCGTAGCAAGCACGTCATACCCCAGATCACGCGCAATGCGGTTCATTTCATGGCGCTTGGTCAGTCCGCACACTGAGCAAGGCTTTCCTTTGCCTCGAAAACTGATCTCCGAAAGAACGGGAATGGAATACCCATATTCCTTTTCTACATCTACTACATGAAGTTTGAGATTGTTTCTCCGAGCGAACTCTTCTGTCAGACGATGTGACTCATCCGAGTATTGAATCCCGCCATCAATACCCAGCCCAAGATACAAACCATCGGCTTGATAACCCAGGCGCACAAGAATATCCCACAACGAAAGTGAGTCTTTGCCGCCTGAAACGGCTACAAGGATCTTCTCTTCGCGGCTGAACATATTGTATTTTTTGATAAAGCGTTCTGTCTGTTCGGGAATCCACTCAAGGAAATGGTCTTTACACAACGCCATACGGTGTTGGCGCATGTTGACTGAAGCTTTTTCACCGCATTTTTTACACTTCATCTTTAACCGCCTGAGATCACAGCGATAAGTTTAATGACTTCCCCATCTTTTATTATTTCATCTTCGGTGATCAACTCCCCATTCCGGGTTGCGATCACAGATTCGGGCACAATATCACATTTTTTCAACGCATCTAACAAAGCCATTCCGGCTTTAACTTCAAATTCTTTGTTTCGTAAAATCAACTTGACCGGCATGTTTACTCCTGACTAAAAGATGGCTATTCTACCATGTACAAATGAGGGATAAATCCTCCTTGACATTCCTACGCGCATGCCGTAGCATCAAATTATGCGAATTGGAATGATGGTCGACAGCTACAAACCCTATATCAGCGGGATCACGAACTACGTCGAAGTCAATAAGCAGTATCTCGAAAAAGCCGGGCACGATGTTTTCGTCTTCACATTTGGCGATCTTGAATATGAAGATAATGAAAAAAATATCATCCGCAGCCCCGGTTTGCCCCTGGCAGATACAGGTTTTTACCTTTCCATGCGGTATTCGCAGCAGGCAAAAAAAATACTGCAAACGATGGATATTGTCCACGTTCATCACCCATTTCTCAGCGGGCGCTTGGCATTACGGTACTGCCGCCCGGCGAATATACCGATCGTCTTTACCAACCACACCCGTTACGATCTATATGCCCAAGCCTACCTGCCTTTGATGCCAGATGAGGTTAGTGTGGGGTTGCTGCAAGCATATATGCCTCCCTTCTGCAAAGCTGTGGATATGGTTATTACACCTTCAGCCGGCATGGGAAAAGTCTTGCGCGAATTAAAGGTTGAAGGGGATATTGAGATTGTCCCCAATGGTGTAGACCTTACTAGTTTTCAAACCGCTCAACCTTTGGCTCGCGAATCATTTGGCTATACCCATGATGATATTTTGATCGTATATGCCGGGCGCATCGCTCTTGAAAAAAACCTGCCTTTCATGATCGAATCCTTTAACGGCATTGCCAAGGCAATACCAAACGTTCACCTTATTTTGATCGGTGGCGGTGTACAACAATATGAAGAAGAGATCCGCCAGGTGGTTGAAGCACAAGATAACTCCAAGCGCATCCACATGACGGGACGTGTCCCCTACGACCAATTGCCAGCCTACCTCGCCATGTGTGATATTTTCGCTACGGCATCTGTCACCGAAGTTCATCCGCTTTCCGTCATTGAAGCAATGGGAGCTGGGTTACCCATTATGGGAATTGAGTCTGTTGGAGTTGGTGACACGGTGGAAGATGGCGTTACCGGCTTTCTGGCGACAAATGACATGCCTTCCTTTACAGCCAAGCTTACCCGCCTCTGTCTGGACCTGAACTTGCGTCAGCAAATGAGCCGATCTGCCCGTGATGCTTCCTCTGTGTACTCCATCGAACGCACTACCAGCCTAATGCTTAAGCAATATGAACGGCTTGTGAATGGTGAGGTTCCACGTAAGGGGAACTTAAATATCCGTCTACGTGAAATTATGGAGAGCTTCTTTAAATCATGAGCAAACACAACCAAAAGGTTGGTGCTTGGGGTGAAGAAGCTGCCACAGTCTGGCTGACAAGCAAAGGTTACGAAGTGAGCCGCCGCAATGTCCGCACTCCGTATGGGGAAATTGATATTGTTGCCCAAAAGAATGGGGTCACCCTCTTTATTGAAGTCAAAACGCTAACCTCTTCAAAGTCATTTTTCCCAGAGCAACAGATCACGGCACGAAAACTTGAACATATGCTTAACTCAGCTGCGCATTATGCCGCCGAAAATGGAATTGACCGTTGGCAGATCGACGTGATCGCCATCGAGGGCAAGCTTGGGGAGAAATTGACCATTCAACACTTCGAAAATATTCAATAAGTATCAGATATAATTTATCAGCGTGTGAGAAAACGGCTCACGACAACGAGGAGACTATCATGGCAAATGTCATCGGACCTGATATCAGTTTTTACCAAGACGATCCGCAGACACCACAAGGCGTTAATTTTACAAAGATGCGGGAGAAAGCGTATTATGTGATCGTGCGTGCAGGGCAAAACCTGTGGGGAGACCGCGACTTTAAGGTAAATTGGCGCGAGTCTAAAGCGGTTGGGCTTCCCCGCGGCTCTTATTGGTTTTACGATAGCCGAATTGACCCAAAACTTCAGGCAGAAAAATGGATCTCCATGTTCGATGGGGATTTTGGAGAATTGCCGCTTTGGGGTGATTTTGAAGATAACTACAATGGTCCTTATAAAGGCTGGAAGCATTGGTATAACTTTTTAGAACGTGTCAAACAACTGATTCCCTCAGGCAAAGAGATCGGGGTTTATACGGGGTATTACTACTGGCGTGAAAATACTGCTGCTGTTGGAATTCCTTCTGCATCTCTAAACTACTTTAAACAATACCCATTGTGGATTGCGAACTATGGCAGCAATTCTCCTCTCATTCCACAACCCTGGGATACATGGACGCTTTGGCAGTTCACAGATAATGGTGATGGTCTCGCCTACGGTGTGGAAAGCCTGAATATCGACTTGAATTATTTCAATGGCGATCTCGATGCTTTCAAACTACGTTTCAAGCTGGGTAATATCACTTTCCCGCCTCCCCCTCCAATGAGCAACAATTTTCGAGTTACAGTTGCATCGCTCAAAGTCCGTAAAGGACCCGGGCTGGCGGCTGAGCAAATTGGTGGTCTTACACTAAACGAAATCGTAGAAAGAATCGGTACCAGCCCCGATGGCACCTGGCTTAACATCCGTAAGAAAGATGGCAGCCTCACTGGTTGGAGCTTTGCCGCGTACCTGCAACAACTATCTGGCTCTCCAGAACCAGTGCCTGAGCCCGAACCAGAACCTGAACCCAATCCCGAACCTACACCTGAGCCAACACCTACTGGAAAATGGTATCGAGTGACATCAACTTCACTGCGCGTTCGTGAAAAACCTTCTGCCAGTGCAACTCAGATCGGCAGTGTGGCTTTGAACGAAGTTGTACAGGAGGTTGGGGCAACCTCAGATCGTGTATGGCTGCAGATCCGCAAACAGGATAACAGCCTGACGGGTTGGACCGATAGTAATTTTCTCACTCCTGCTCCATCACCAACCCCGCCACCAGACGAAGAAGATACTGGCTGGTATCGTGTTACTGCATCTTCATTGAAGATCCGTTCGGGTCCCGGGTTGGAATTCGACTCGATCGACACCTTTACTTTGGGCGAACTAGTGGAAAAACTTGAAGCAAGCCCAAATAGTGAATGGTTGAAGGTCCGTAGCAAAGATGGCAAAAAAACCGGTTGGTGCTCCAGCGAATATCTCATAAGCGTGCATGACCCCGCAGAAGAACAACCTTCAGGCACGCCTGTAGACGTCCACGCAGACAAAAATTGGTATCGTATCAATACAGTGACTCTCAATATAAGAGAGACGCCAGATCTTGCAGGCAAGATCATCACAACTCTGGCGAAGAATGATGTTGTCCCCGGTTTGGATGAGACCAATTTGAAATGGGTAAAGATCGAAAAACTAGACGGAGCCATTGGTTGGTGTTCACGGGACTACCTAGTACAAGTAAGCACAGCCAGCAGACCAAACACGATCACCCAAAAGCTCTCTTCAGCAGTGACCTATTTGCGGAAAGATCTCGTCTCTCCACGCCGGATCGTTGTCCACGTTCTTGCCGTTGACCTGAGGGATCTTAAGCTCGAATTCCTTGTGACACCTTCTACAAATAATTCCGATGTTCTTTGCACGCGAGTTACCTCTAAATTCCTCGAGGAATTCAAGCTACATGCCGCCATCAATGGTGGATATTTCAGTTACATCGAAACATCCAACTCTTCGGTATCCCTCTGTCCGAACGGTGGTGACCCGGTTCGCATTAGTGATTTTGCGGCTTCCCGTGGCAAGATTTATTCCTCCAAAAAGACCGCTCAGCCTGTGATCCACATCAATCGCAAGAACATGATCAATTTCAACAAGGCTCCCGGTGTTGTTTTCAATGCTATTTCGGGCGACCGCATGGTCGTTGTAGATGGCAAGGTCGTGAAAAATCTAGCTGCACAAGTCCCGAACCCGCGCACGGCGGTGGGGTTGAACAAGAACGGTCGTTGGCTAACCCTGATGGTTATTGACGGTCGTCAGCCTGGTTATAGCGAAGGTGTTACCTTCCCTGAATTAGCTGAATTGCTTATTTCTTACGGCGTCTATACCGGTGTGAATATGGATGGTGGTGGCTCATCCACCATGGTCATTCGCGGAGTGGATGGTAAAGCCCGCGTTTTGAACTCCCCCATTGAAATGAATGAACCCGGCAAGGAACGTCCGGTCGGAAATCACCTTGGGCTGTTTGTAAAACCTTAGTAAATAGAAGCAATAAAAAAGTCCGGTTTTGAACCGGACTTTTTTATTCTCTAACTACTCGCCGACCAAAATCCACTTGGCGAATTTGCCGTGCAACTGACCGACTCCACGCGCGATGTTCATGAAGGTCGTCCATAAGAGAAATCCGCCGATAACCCACAAGGGATAAGTCCAAGTTGGGAAGGCATAGCGAATCCCACTTCCCCACATGATGGCACCTTGATGAAAAACTTCCTGCAAGACAGGGATGGCTATAAATGCCAGTGAGAAGCTTAGCACAGTTACGATCAGGACAAAATACACAATACCTAACACAAATTGCACCACCATATAAAGCAGCATTAACCAGGTTTGTCGATCTTGAAGCAAGGTCTTAAGTCGGTCAAGCCATTTCATGCCTTGATGCGTGAACAGAGGGCGGCGCGGCATGCGAATACCTAGCAAGGCTTCCACAAGCCTGCCTTCGAGCAACGCCAATCCTCGGATGGAGATAAGGAACAAAAGTGCGACCGGGAAACCAAAAATAAAAATCAAAAAGGAAATTGATACTGATACACCGGTCACAGCCCACGAGAAATAAAATACACCGGTCACAAAAGCGATCAACATATAAAGTAATGCACCCCACGCACGCGGATCAAGGTACACGCCAAAGAAACGCCCCAATATCGATTGAGGTTTGAGCGCCTGACTCAAGACAGGTGAAGTACGGCGCTCCACTTCTTTGTAAGCCGAGGCTGTCTCTTCAGGCGAACCGTACCCTTCGATAATGGTTTGGAGTGCGTCAGCCTCAGATATCTCGGGTTGTTTTTCCTTTGATGCCTTCAAAGCCATGGTCAAGTGTTCACGGGCATCTGCCAACGCATCCTGCACCAATGCAGGGTCGGCATCCTTCATTTCATTTTTCAATGCATCCAAAAAGTCTTCAATAGATTTAAACATAGCATCATCCTTTCAAGATCGAGTCCACGAATTTCTTCGTTTGTTTCCACAATTCCATCCATTCATCCAAAGCTGCCCGTCCATCTTTCGTGATCTTATAATATCGACGTGGTGGACCAGAGACCGAAGGCTCTACAGTGCTTTCCAACAATCCATTCTCCTCAAGAGAACGAAGAACGGGATACAGCGTTCCCTGTTTCATCATCGGTATATCTGGAGCACTTTCTTCAAGCATTTTCGCAATCTGATAGCCGTACATTGGCTCATCACTGCGGCTCATTACACTCAAAAGAACCAGAGAGGACGTGCCTGCATTCAATTCTTTTTGAAATTTTTTTGTATGAGTTCCAATTTCAACCATATTTGCTCCTTTCAATAGTATCAATTTCTTACTACTAACAATTTGATAATAGTATTAGATTGACATTATGTCAAGGGTTTTAATAGAAAAGAGCCAGCCTGGCGGCTAGCTCTTCAGTACTATCTAAATGAATTATCGTTTTCCGTAATCCACTTTTGGTAGTGACTGTAAATATAACCACACTGCTTTCAACTCATCGTCGCTCATGTATCGATATGAAGTCCATGGCATGTATTCTGAACGCAGATTGGCACCCATTGGAGTTACCCCTGTCCGCATGGCGGTGATAAAACCTTCTTCTGTCCATGTTGGCAGCGTGGAACCAGCCCCAAATGTCAGATTGGGTGCGGGCGGCCAACTCGATGGCAACCCCGGAATCGCACCACCAGACATGGTAAGCCCGTGGCACACATGGCAAGACTGCGTCAGATAGGCACCATACTCGGGGGTGATGCCAACTTCCGGCGCGGTTGGACGCGGTGCATCATGTGGAATCAATTCAGCGGGGATGAAGGTGATATCTTTGACGAGCGTCATTACGATCCGTCCTGCGAGAGAAAGCGAGCTTGAAGGCAATTCGTTATCAACGGGTGGCACACTTTTGATGTAAGCGATCACATCCCCCAGATCTTCATCACTCAAATAATAGAACTCTGTGGATGGCATGAAAAGATAACCAGTACCATCCGGCCGAACACCATATCGAATGGCGCGCACCCAATCTGAATCGGACATTGCGCCTCCGACTCCGCCGTTTCCTGCCGTGAGATTCGACGAAATCACCTTCCCGACGGCTGGATCTTCCAAATAGACTTTTCCTTCAAGGTTCTCGCCATGACAACTTTCGCACCCGCGGAATTGAAAAATAAGCTTTCCATTCGCGATAGATTCTGAATCCGTTGGAAGCGGCAGATTCTCTTCGGGAGTTTTGTAGATATGAGTTAATCTGGATTGGCTCTGAAAATAAATAACGATCAAACCCATCATAATCACCCCCACAACCCCACCAAACACAATTCCCACCCACTTTACATCCTTTTTCATTTTGCTCTCCTCTACTTAGAGAAAATCAATCCCGCCTCTCGACGGGATTGATGAACTACCATTTGCAACTTTCTACTTATCTTGAATTTCTGCTGCTCTCAACGTATTCGCCATCAACATAGCGATCGTCATTGGTCCCACCCCGCCAGGAACTGGGGTGATGAATCCAGCAACTTCCTTTGCTTCTTCAAAATTGACATCGCCCACCAACTTCTGTCGCGGCTTGCCGGTCTTCTGACTGATAACCGGAGAACCGTCTGGGTTGAGCATTGGAATACCGTTGATACCCACATCAATGATCGCGGCTCCGGGTTTGATCCAATCACCACGAACCATTTCAGCCCGCCCAATGGCAGCAATAATGATATCGGCATTACGCAAAACTGCAGGAATATCCTTGGTCTTCGAGTGGACTACCGTTACAGTAGCATTTTCTTTAATGAGCAAAAGCGCTGCAGGCATACCAACGATGTTAGAACGCCCAAGCACAACCGCATTCGCCCCTGCGATCTTTACGCCCGCTTCTTTGAGCAGGTAAATACAGCCAAAAGGTGTACAAGGAACAAACAAAGGCTCACGTCCCTTTTGTGCCAAACGTCCGAGGTTGATCGGAGAAAAACCATCTACATCCTTTTCGATGCTGATCAACGAAAGGATGCGCTCCTCGTCCAAATGATCGGGCAGAGGAAGCTGCACAAGGATGCCGTGAACTTTCGGATCGGCATTTAATTGCTTGATCAGCTTTTCAAGGTCTTCCTGGGTTATATCGGCAGGCACAGGATGATGGAACGATGTCATTCCCAATTCTGCGCAAGCTTTTTGCTTCATGCTGACATAGGTTGCGGAGTCGATCCGTTCTCCAACCAATACAGTTGCCAACCCTGGCTGAGATTTTCCCTCAGCAAGCCGTTTGGCTACCTTCTCCTTAACTTCATCGCGTACTTTTTGTGCGATTGCGGTTCCGTCAATTAACTGAGCTGTCATAGGTTTGCTCCTTTTGATTGAGTTGCATCAAAAATTATACAATCCCCACTTCATTTCAAACAGTGACAAATATCAAGTTCTTTTAATAGATGAAAAGAACTGTATAGACAGAAGCCGTTGCCCCAGCCGTGAACATAACCGGTAAATACCACTTGGATTGCTTACCTATCCATTCGGCATATCCTTCAACCACAGGACCTAAAAAATAAAATAAGTTACCAAATATGAGTGTATCAATCCAAATCCATTGGGGAACCTGGCGTATCAACAAGGAGAGGACAAGAAGCACATTGTATAGGATGCGCCACCTCTCCCACTTGAGCAACACGCCATTTACAAGTTTTTCCCGTTCGTCGAGCATGGTTCCTCCTATGAGGTGATCGTCCCTTGGACCTTTTCCCCATCAATCTGTTCCAAATTCACCTCATCCACTTCATTCCAACGCGGAGAAGGGGCAATAGCACTCACGCGCAGATAATTTCCAGTCCAGCCTTCCATGCGCCAGCCGTATTCGCCGTATTCGGTCGTAGATTCCCACAAGACGGACATTGTCTGCCCGATGAATCTCTCACGATAGGATATTGCTGACTCTTCGATGGCTTCCTGCAACATGCGATTCCGCCTCTTGCGGACCTCGGGTTTGACCTGCCCCTTCATCCTCGCCGCCCCGGTCCCAGGACGTGGCGAATACGAGAAGACATGTCCGCCCGTGAATTTCATTTCTTGAACAAATGCCAACGTTTCGGCAAATTCTTCGTCTGTCTCGCCAGGGAAACCAGCGATGATATCGGTCGTAATGGCAACATCCGGCAGGACGGTTCGAGCAGCATGAACCAACTCACAGAAAGATTCGGTCGTGGTCTTGCGTGCCATCCGCTTCAGGGTAGCGTCGCTGCCAGATTGCAGAGGCAGGTGTAGGTGAGGCATGAGGCGTTTGTCATTCCAGAGCGAGAAGAAATCTGCATCCAAGTCCCAAGGTTCGAGAGAGGAAAGGCGCAGACGTTGAACATCCGTTTCGCGCAAGAGAGCTTTGACTAAATCTCGAAGGTGATGGGTTCCAAAATCCTGCCCCCATGAACCAAGATGAACACCAGTGAGCACGATCTCTTTTGAATCGCCCGCCAGCGCAGAGTTGACATCGTTGATCACGTCCGCTAATGGACGCGAACGACCTTCACCGCGCGCAATGGTGGTGACACAAAATGTGCATTTGTTATCACAACCATCTTGCACTTTGATAAAAGCGCGGGTACGCCGATGCAACCCAGGAATTGGAATGCGATCTATCGGTTCAATATCAAAGGTTTCTTTGGGCAAACCTAGAACTTCGGGTACGAGTAAATCTTTTTTATCGTTAGCTACAACATGCTTCACGTTTGGCAACGCTGCGGCTTCTTTGGGTTGAATAGACGTCCAACACCCTGTAGCAACGATCTCACTTACCCCGGCTCGTGCAATATTACGAATTTTTCCCCGTGAGTCAGATGCTGCCTGTGTGGTAACTGCGCAGGTATTAACCACCGCCATATCGGCATGGTCAGCAGATGCAACAATTTCATGTCCCGCAGCACGAAACTGACGGGACATGGATTCGATCTCTGCCTGATTCAAACGGCAGCCAATGGTATCGAGAAAGATCTTCATAGAAAGACAAAGGACCAAACGCAATAGACTTTAGACGATCTTTTAATCGTCCACCATCTATCGCCTATCGGCTAGTTAGGGTTGCAACACCACGAAATTATCAAAAAGAACATCAACACCAGGTTCGGCAAAGGTTCCAGCGATCAACCCGACATCCCCTGATGGGAGTGTGGAGTCTTGAGCTTGCGCGATCTGAAACCCATTTACATAAAAGGTAAGTGTGTTACCGATGCAATCTGCACGCAGATGGTTGACCGCCATACTTTTATTTATGTTGGTAGATGCCAACATTTCAGACTGACCCAACAAGGTTGCCTGACCATCTTTATATAAACCCATGCCGTAAAAACCATCACTGGTGATAATGAAAAAATAGTAATCTTTACCGTTATAACGGCAGAGCAAGCCGATGCGATTTTCATCTGGACCTGCTAATTTGCCGGTATCCACTTCCATACGAACATCAGCGAAATTGCGGCGGGGTGTTGCCCAGAAATTCGTCTGCAACGAGTTGACCAGCATGCGATACCCGCCGGAGTAATAATCCATTACGCCTTCGGTTACAAGGAGGCGGTCCCAACCTGTGGTGGGTTGAGCAAAGTCATCCTGAAATAGGACTGAACCCGAAGGCAATGCCGCCGCTGGAGCTTGTGTTTGGCTTACTGGATTTCCAGCCCCACATGCAGAAAGCAAAAATGCCACAACGAACAATAAAGAGATGGATCGATTCATGAACGTGATTTTATCATTGAAAATATTTGTCTAATAATTGCTTTGCGGTTTCGGCATACACACCAGCGCCTTCGGCGTCGCGCACATAGGTCAGTGAATTGAATGCCGCAGGTTGATTGCCTTGCGAGAGATAGGTCATTGCCAAATGAATATGGGCAGGGAAAAACTCTGGATCAATGTCTATGGCTTGCAACAAAGAGGTTTCTGCACTGGCATAACGCCCAGTAGAGAGAAAGACATATCCCAACGCGTCCAAAGTAGCAGGATCGTTTGGTGCGAGTAAATTAGCTTGTTGCGCAGCCGGCAAGCCTACATCTTCCAAACGCACATTATTTTCCGCGCAAAAGATCGCCAGCAAACGCCAATAGTCAGCCTGGGTTGGTGCCAGGTCCACGGCGCGTTGATACGCCGACAGTGCCGCGACCAAGTCTCCCAGTTTTGAATAGGCTTCGCCCACATTCGCATGCCAACGCGGGTTTTCCGGCTCGATGCCCGCCGCCAGCAAATACTCTGCCAACATTTGCTCGTATTTTCCCTGACGACTCCAATATAGTCCACGCAAGGCCCGCACGTTGACGGAGTTGCGGTTCAGGGATAACGCCCGATCAAGTTCCACGCTTCCTTCTTGACCGGTTTGCTGCTTCGCCTCTCCGAGCCATGCCCATGCCTCGGCATTATTCTCATCTAATTGAACCGCTTGCTCAAAAGCGGTCTTTGCCAATTCCCAATCTTGTACCAAGCCAAATGCCTGCCCCACGATCACCTTCTGCATGGATGGATCGCTTTGCTGACTGGATACTGCCAGAGCGGCGCGCAAGGTTTGAACCACTGAGTCCACTTCGGGATTAAGAGTCGAAGCGCGGGTCAATTCGGGGATTGCGTTTTCGGGTGAGTACAAAGTCAACAGCAAACCGAGTCGATAAGCGGCAAATGCATCCTCTGAACCCAAACGGATTTGGTTTTGCAGTGCCTGTAATTCGTTTTCCCAATTATGTTGATTGCGATGGGTATACGCTAATAATTCATAAAGCCTGGCGGACTCATAAACCGTAGCGCCTTGTTCACAAGTGAAAACTGCAGAAGAAAGGTCTTCTATCTTTATATAGGATGTGCAATACCCAACCCAGCCTTCTTCGGAAAGTTGAGTGCTTTGGTTAAAATAGCCGATGGCATTCGCAAACTGTTCAGCTTGCAGAGCAGAGATACCCGCCTGTTCATAAAGATCCCCTCGCCAAACGAGGATATTCGCCGCTTTCGCATAAAATTCAGAAGCGAGTTGGTGCTCACCACGTGCGTTCGCATTTTCGGCGCGAAATAGATTGTAATAGCCAGTCATTAAGACCAATACCAAAACAGTAATAATAAATATGAAAACAATAAGATATGGCTTTGCCCGTGGTGACAGCATGAATTCAATTCTACGCCATAATCACTAACTGGCAGTATAATCACGATTGGATGAGCGATTTTATACAGTTAGCGTTAACTCAACTCACCGTCCCGCCTGGAGATTTGATCTATTACATCGTTCTGGTGTTCGTGATCGCCAGTGCGTTGCAATCGGCATTTAACCATTGGCGGGCAAGCGAGTTTCCACAGGCACGGCGCGCATTCATTGGATTGGGGATATTACTCAGCGCACAGATCTTTATGTTCCTTTTTAGCGGCTTGGGCTGGCAGGAATTGGTGAACCCGAAAGCGGTCTTACCGCCTATGGATCGTGCGTTCTTAGCCTTTGGCATTATTTGGATCACCTGGCTTTATGCCTTCCCGGAGCCAAATCGACGGGCAGATGCTGCTACCACCTTATTAAGTATGTTTATTGTGACTGCTTTAGGATTGAGCCTGATCTCCTGGCAGCAACAAATGTCAAACCCGGCAGCCGCAACCTTAAGCTACAACCTGACCATGGATGATTTCGTCTGGCAGGTTGGCTCATTATTACTCACACTTTTTGGAATGGCTGTTATTTTCATCCGCAAGCCAGATGGGATGTGGTATGGCATTCTATTGTTGTTCCTTGGTTTTCTGGGGCATGCTGGTCAATTGCTGGTCGGCTTGGAAGGCGATTTTTCGGGCATAGTCCGTTTGGCTTATATGGCAGCTTTCCCGATCCTTTTGACATTGCCACAACGTTTTGCAACGGTAACAGTTTCTGAAACTCTCGCTCCCGCCAAACCGACGATCTTAAAGCAAGACACCTCAGGCCGCCCCGAACGAAGGCGCTATAGCACGGATCCAAAAACCTTCCACGCCTTGTTGGCAGTGGCTGCAGAAAACAACTCCACCAAGATGAGTCAGGCGATCACCCGCGCCATTGCGCAGACGATGCTCGCCGACTTGTGCTTTATGATCTACCTGACCGACAATAACAATCAAATGGTCATTGCAGGCGGGTATGATTTGATCCGTGAAGATACCCTTGAAGGCGGTTCACTAACGAAGAATGCAATTCCCATGCTGGCAAACTCCATCCAGCGTGGACGTCCTTTGCGATTACCCGCCAGCAGCACCTCAGCTGACATAAAAGGGCTGGGCGACATTCTTGGTCTCACCAACCCTGGTCACTTATTGTATGTGCCAATATTAACTCCTGAAAAAGAGACATTGGGCGGCATTCTGCTACTCTCGCCATACTCAGACAGAACCTGGAGCGCAGAAGATCAGGCGTTTTTGGCAAATATTGCTTCCTCGTTGGTGCCGATCATTCAGCGCAATCAAAGGATCTCGAAACTAGAAGCACAAAACGACATGTCCCGTGCCCAAGTAGCGGAGTTGGAAGAACGCCTCCGTAATTTGAACAGCCAGCTCGATTCAGCACGTGCTGAAACAGAAAGAAACATGTCGACCGATGTCTCTTCGCTAAGAGCGTCACAAGAAGAATCACAAAACATCATTGAACAGTTGCAACGCGAGAATGCAGGATTACGCGCTGGAAAGAATCTCCCCTCAGCTCAAGCGGAGAAAGATCTTAAGGCTACCTTACAGGAAGTTGCGATCCTGCAAAATCAGCTTGCTGAAGCCAATATCAAATTGTTAGAGTTGGAAAAAGGGAAGATCGCGACAAAGAGTACCGAACAAGCAGAAGTGCTCGCGTCCATTTCGCAGGAATTGCGCCAACCCCTTTCTTCCATTGTTGGTTATACCGACCTGCTTCTTGGCGAATCAGTCGGCATTTTAGGTGCTTTGCAACGGAAATTTGTCGATCGCATCAAGGTCTCCACAGAGCGAATCCGCAGCCTGACGGATGACATGATCCAGATCACCACCCTCGCAACCGACCTAAATTCGCTCAACCCCGAAGCCGTAGATTTAAACTCGATCATTGACAACGCCATGTCGTACACGAGTTCGCAGATCCGCGAGAAAAATATTTCGATCCATCTTGAAGTACCAAAATCCCTATCGTCGATCCATGCCGACCGTGAGGCGTTGCAACAGATCCTTATCCATTTGTTGCAAAATGCCGGGGCGGCTACTCCCTTCGAAGGAACAATCCGTCTCAAGGTCCAGACCCAGAGCGAAGATAGTATTGAGTACATTTTGATCCAAGTCACAGATCAGGGCGGCGGGGTCGCATCTGAAGATATACCACGCGTTTTCACTCGACTTTATCGAGCAGATAATGTTCTAATCCAAGGCGTCGGCGATACCGGCGTTGGGCTTTCGATCGCAAAAACACTCACAGAAGCACAGCATGGGCGAATTTGGGTGGAAAGCAAAGTTGGGCAAGGCTCCACATTCAGCGTGCTTCTGCCAATTTCAGGCGATAAACTTGCCGACAAGCAAAAAAGGAAATAAGCGATGGGAGGAATGCGCGATTTTGGTAACGCGCTTGTGGCAGCATTACTATCCATTGGATTAACGCTTGGCGCGTTATCCATTTCTCTTGTTGGCTTCGTTCCAGAAGAAGCCGCTTCCCCCACAAAAACATTGATCCTTTCGCCGATCCCGGTTACGGCAACAAATACGATCCCTCCCACATCCACCTCGTTTGGAGCCGTGAACACACCCACTCTCCTTCCAACCAATACATTCATCCCACCCACATCCTGCCAACCTACAGCAGGCTGGGTTGCAACGGTTGTCCAAACAGGAGATACGCTCGATAGCCTTGCAATTCGATACGGCACGAACAAAGATATCCTCAAAAGTAGAAATTGTCTTTTTACCGATACCCTGATCCCTGGCACACTGTTGTACATACCCGGTGGGGTTCCCACCAGCACAGTGCGAGGTTGCGTCCAGGGCGCAGTTGGTTGGATCAAAAATTACACAGTCAAACCGGGAGACACATTCTTCAATATTGGTTCAAGATATGGCGCAAGTGCAAGTCTAATCAAACAGGTGAACTGTCGTATCAGCGATCTCATCTACTCAGGTGAAATACTTTACGTCCCGAACGTACCAACCCGCACGCCCACTTTTACGCCGCTCCCTGGCATCACCTATACTGCAGCGCCATTTTTGACCGAGCCTTACACCCAAACAGTTTTGCCTTTCACGGCAACTTTCATCCCAACGCATACTTCCGTTCCACCCACATCCACCCCTGCGCCAACCATTACACCAGTTCCAACTCAAACTGCCAGCCCCGCTGTGCCCCCCACGCCATAACTCGGGCTTCACATCCCACCCTTTTTGAACATAGATGAAACCTTCCTCCCTCATTGCATTGACCGCTTGTTTGGCTGTTCTTATTACATCTTGTGGAACACCAGCCCCAGCACAAGCTCCGCAGCCCTTTGTACTTGTTACATCTGCCCCAAATGCCTCCCCAACACCAACCCCTTTTCAACCTTCCCTTGCAACGCCCACTCTACCTATTCTTCTTGCAAGCAACTCAAACCCTGCACCACAACTGATCTTTCCAACCGAGACCTTCTTCCCAACCGTCACGCCTCAAGCTTCGCCGACAGCAACAGCCCCCATTGAACAGTTATTTCCCACCCAAGCTGCTCCCCCGCCTGCCAAAGCATTGCTAGTCAACCCAACCCCTTTACCACCGCTTACCACCGAAAATGAAACCATCAATTTTCTGCTAATTGGCTCAGACCGCAGACCTACTGGCAATTCACATCGTACTGACACATTGCTCATTGCAGTTGTCTGGTATCGTGAAGGACAGGTTTCGCTCATATCTATTCCAAGAGATACCTGGCTCTATATACCCACGGTTGGCATGCAGCGCATCAATACTGCGTACCAAAGCGGTGAAGGCAGCTACCCCGGCGGCGGGATGGGACTCCTTAAAGACACAATTATGCAAAACTTTGGGATTCGCATCGACCATACCGCCATGGTTGAATTTGATGGTTTTCGCCGTATCGTAGACACCCTTGGCGGCATCGATGTTCCAATTGCCTGTCCCTACACTGACTGGCGTTTGATCTCCCCTGGATTGGACGAAAACGACGAGAACAACTGGTGGCTTTATACGGTAGGTCCCGGGCAAGTTCACATGGATGGCGACCTTGCTCTTTGGTATGCCCGTTCCCGGTCCAAATCCAGCGACTTCGACCGCGGACGCCGCCAGCAAGAAGTCATCCGCACAATCTTCCAAAAAGCTTTGCAAACCGGTACATTCACCAAAATTCCACAGCTTTACAATGATTTCTCTAGTACAGTCATCACTGATATGGGGTTGGGAGATATGCTGAGTCTTGCGCCTTATGCAGTGAACTTCACCAATGCAAATATCCGCAGTTATTACATTCGCCCGCCCTACGTCCAACCGTGGACGACCCCAGGAGGCGCTGCGGTTCTCCTACCGCAAGAATCATTAACATCAATGCTCATCGAAGCCACAACCCTCTCTACTTATGCATCCACCCGTGAGACCATTACCGTCGAAGTCCAGAATGGTTCTTACTTTGATACGATGGAAACCCTCGCCGCTTCTCGCTTGAATTATGCCGGATATGAGACCATTACCAGCCCTGCAGACAACCGAAATTACGGCAACTCTGTCCTTATAGATTACACAACATCACAAGACACCAATCAGCGTCAGACCCTTCTAAATGTGCTTGGTACGTATTCTGCCAATGTACTATCCATGCCAGATGCGAATAGCAAAGTACAATATCGCATCATCATCGGTACAGATTATGAAGCTTGTTTCAAGCCCGAAGACCTTGCACATTAGGCTTGCCAAAGATGCCCGCCTCGGCTATAATCTCGCTCCGTTGGGTGCGTAGCTCAGTTGGTTAGAGCACTACTATCACACAGTAGGGGTCCGGGGTTCGAGTCCCTGCGCGCCCACCAGCAAACCGTCTCAAGAGAGGCGGTTTTCGTTTTTTCCAACAGATTTGTAAAAATCCTATCAGAATCTATCAGAGATGCTAAAAATCCCCCCACAGTATTTTATAATGAATTCAGTATGACCTCCCGCACTAATGAAACCTGGTTAAACGATCTACGCAGTACAGGCTCCTCCCATGAGGAAGCCCTTAGTGACTTGCGTGCTATCATCCAAAAAGGCTTGCCTTATGCCTTGTCGCGTTGGCTATCATCAGACGATCCCCTATTCCCGCCTTTAGTGGAGGAAGTAACTCAGGAAACTCTTTTGCGTGTTCTTGACCAACTGGATACTTTTGAAGGGCGCAGCCTTTTCACAACCTGGGTGCATAAGATCGCTATCCGCATTGCGCTGACCGAACTCCGGCGAAAACGCTGGCGAGACTCCTCCCTCGATGAATTGACCGAGAACGAAGATGCCCCGCCGCCGCCCGGTTTGCTCGCTGACCCGCAGGCATCTCCCGAGACCTCCGCTGAACGCAAAGACATGGTATCCCGCGTCCGCCGTATTTTGGAGGAAGAATTGACGCCCAAACAGCGTGAAGCGCTTGTTCTTTTGGGATTGCAAGATATGCCCATGGAAGAAGCCGCCAAGCGGATGAAAACCAATCGAAATGCCTTGTACAAACTCCTGCATGATGCCCGTCTGCGCCTCAAAAAGCGTCTGGCTTTGGAAGACCTCTCCCCTCAAGATGTCTTGCTAGCCTTCGAGCAAAAATAAAAAGTTTGTAATTTGGGTATAATCACACAAGTAAGATTAACTTTTTATTAATCGTCTCACCTTTAGAATGAATATCGAAAAAATTCCCAACCCAGATAACCAATCTTCTTCTCAACCTGAGATCACGGATGAAGTCGTTCTACGCTTCCTCATGATCCTTGAACAGGTTCGTGAAGAAGACCTTTCCTGCAGTGACATGTACGCCCGGCTGGATGAGTTCGTGGAAGCTGAGGTTAAAGATGGGCAAGATGCCGCGATCCTCACCCCTCTAATCTACGAACATTTGGACATGTGCTCAGATTGCTGCGACGAGTACGAAGCACTGCTAAACGTTGTGGAAAATGCAGAAGATCAAAACGAAAACAAATAAAAATTGACGGGCAAATGCCCGTCAATTTTTTATTTGGTAAACAACTTCTCTCCCGCACGGATTGGCACTTTCAGCCGATTCTCTGATGGGGTGATGGGGCAAGAATACATATCATTGTAGGCACAGTACGGGTTGTATGCCAGGTTGAAGTCAATAAAGAATCTCCCACCAGGCAATGGATCCGGTTCAAGGTAACGACCAGCTGGGTACGTCTCAGTACCAGCCAGTGAATCCACGAATGGTAAAAAGAAACCATGCTCACTGCGATATATGGTCAATTTCACAGTTTGTCCATCGATTTCAAAAGAAAAACTTCCAAAACGTTCATAATGCTGAACGTTGCCGGTAGTTGTTTGCATAACAAACTCTTCTTTATTGGGGAATTCATCCACTAGCACTTCCAAACGCAAGGCATCATTCTCTGGGAAATAGTTTAAGCCTTTGAAATTCTTTCTATCTTCGCGTTTAATAGGGCTCTGCGGGTGGCTCCCGAAAAACTCATTCTTTTCTGCACGGAACATATCCAACTCGCTCATTAATACCTCCAGATACTCAAAACATAGACATGAGAAAAAGATGATTTCTTACAAAGACATCGCAAAATTTATGTGCCCTTGCAAATTCGTTACCTTTATGCTATTTTTAGCCCCGTAAAGGAAACGTAATGAACCCCAAACAAAAAACGGTCATGATCATCGAAGACGAAGCAGACGCAGCCGAACTTTTTTCGGAGATGATGCGTATTAATGGGTTTAGGGTCATCAAAATGTTCTCCAGCGCACCTGCAATTCCCATCATTTCACAAGAAAAACCAGATGTGATTTTGCTCGATATCATGATGCCTGATATCTCAGGACTTGAAGTTTTGCGATATATTCGCCGCGAACCTGATCTTTCTGCTATCCCCGTTATCATCCTATCCGCTAAAAGCATGCCCGGCGATATCAAGATAGGGCTTGAAGCAGGCGCTTCCATGTACCTCACAAAACCTGTAGGGTTTCAAGATCTCAAAAACGCTGTGGAACAGGTACTTCATACTGCTCCCAAAGAATGAATCAGATTCGCACTTTTATCGCTCTTGATTTCCCATTATCCATTCTCGATTCAATCGAACAGCAAACCAAACGCCTCCGCCAGACATTGGGGAATGATGTCATTCGCTGGGTTTTAACTCACAATCTGCATTTGACATTAAAATTTCTGGGCAATATACCTGTCTCTCACTTAGAATTCTTAAAACAGATGCTTGCCCAAGCTACCGATTCCATAACACAGTTCGATCTGCAAATCGGAGGCGTCGGCTCTTTCCCAAACTCGAACCGACCTCGCGTCCTGTGGGTCGGAATCCACGCTCCTGCCGCACTTTCAAATTTGCAGAAAGCCATTGAAGAAGGTGCCAAGCGGTTAGGGTACGAGAAGGAAGAACGTCCCTTCTCCCCACATCTCACATTAGGACGTGTCCGTCAGGGACTTGACGGAAAGGATCTCCAAAAGATAAGTAACGCCCTGTCTTCAATTCAACTTGGCAAAATTGGCATTGCCAGAGTAGACTCTGTCCATATATATAAAAGTGACCTGAATTCCGAAGGTTCGGTCTATACGAAACTATTTTCCACTCCACTGAGGTGAATTCTGAATACATTAACTATGGCTCGTGATATTGTTGACGCCCTCGAAGACAAAAAAGGCGAAGACATTGTCCTGATGGACATCAAAGAAATTGCTTCCTTTACTGATTATTTTGTTTTTTGTACTGGTACAAGTGATCGAATGCTTGATGCGCTTGCAAACAGCGCAATAGACGAAGTCCGGAAAAAATATAAAAGGAAAGCCAAAAAACAAGGAAATTCTCGTGACGGATGGGTTGTGGTTGATTTTGGTGATGTCGTCTTACACCTTCTTTCACCAGATCAACGCGACTATTATCAGATCGAAGAACTCTGGGAAGATGGAAAAGTCCTTCTAAGACTTCAATAGTCGTCAAAACTCGGTCCTTGGAGGGTATACAACCATGAGCAATGACATTCAAATCACACTCATGCGGCACGGACGTTCCCGGGCCGATGACGAGGGCGTACATGAAGGTAGATACGACTCCCCTCTTACAGAAATTGGTATTTCCCAAGTACAAGCTCGCGCCGATGAGTTTCTCAGGCGCGAGTTTATATTTGACACGATCATCGCCAGCACAATGATCCGTGCTCAAGAAACCGCCAATATTGTTGGAAAAGTCCTAAAAACCCCAATTGAATCTGACCCAGACTGGATGGAGTTCAATAATGGACCTTTGGCAGGACTTCCATTCGATGTTGCTGAAGAACGATATCCCACCCCGCAATTTCGAAACCCTTTCGAACCGTTCCATGGCTCAGGCGAAAGTGACTTGGAATTTCACCGTCGTGGAAGCAAAGCCATTGAAAACATCGTCCGCAGAGGGACAGGAAATTATCTTGTTGTTGCTCATGGCGGCATCCTCAACGCTGCATTGCGAACTGTTCTAGGCGCTCCACCTTTCACATGGAAGCAAGGGGCAGTTTTTGCCTTTGGAGATACTGGCTATACACGTCTGCGCTATCAACCTGACCAGAACCGTTGGATATTGTTAGAACTAAATAGCGGCTTCCTCTAATTTTCAGTCATCAAGAAACAGATAATGATTTGTAAGTGTATAAATGATGTAGTTTTCCCACAATGGCTGCATGATCTCCATCTTGTAATCATGAGTGGAGAAGGTCTGGAGAACCATCCTACCATCCATGCAAGCTGCCAGGACTCCATAATCAGACTTACGATTAGCGTGGAGACCTCCTACCAATACCGCATCGCCACTTGATGTTAATTCGAGTAGATCGCCAGCATCGTCGTACCAGACCGGGTATGGATAAGATGGCGCTTGGGCAATATTCGGCGCGGAAAGCAGTGGATGCGACGAATCCAACCAGTAGATCGAATAATCATAGGGATCATAATTCCAATTACGTTCCCAGTCACGGAATAGCGTCACACCACATTTGCTCAAGATCGGGGAAATCTTTCCACTAACGACACGATCCAAATACCAGATCTCAATAATGACCGCACCGCCATTATTGATGTGGTCATACATCACTTCGAATAACTCTCCACTAAATCCCGACCGTACCTCAGCAGATACAATGATCAGATCCCATTTAGTGGCAGAGTTGGCATACTCACGAAATTTCCCCATCGCATCGCCCGTGTTAATGATTTTGCCTCCCGAAAAATTCATGGCATTGACCGTATTACCCACAAGAGGTACCAAAGTTGGGTCACCTACAACATCCTCGTAAACGAGAATATTTGAACCTTTGATCAGCGCATCCAAATCCATCTCCGCTAAAGCCGGTTCTGTAGTGCCTATTTGCGCAGACAAGGTTGGGACAGGTGTATACGTTGGATATGGAGTATAAGTAGCAGCTGGCATTGGGAGTGGTGGTGCATCCAACGTTGCGCGTTGGATGGCTAAACTCGTCTGCTGGACAGCGACTGCCACTCGGGTCTCCTCTGGTGGGATATTGGATGTGGTTGATAAATTACAAGCCAATGCTGTTATCACAAGCACCAAAATCGGTTCGAGCCATTTTGAATTACTCATACCAGCCTTCCCTCCACTGAACATAGAAAGAAGCGTTTAATTCCCCATCTAATTTCATTATATAACTTTTGACCAGCATGGAAATAGGTAAATCCATTCCTTTTTTGTATAAAAAGAGTAGTCCTTCCTGATAATCAGGAAGGACTACTCTAATAAACTAATTTAGAAATTTGCCTTACTTCTCGAACACCCAGGCATCAATGGCGCGGGACCACTCAACCAGTTCTTCCTTCTTGAACCAGAGAGCAGTTTCGCGTTCGCCAGTTTCAGGCTTGTCAGAAGCATGGATGAGGTTGCGACCCACTTCAAGAGCAAAGTCGTGGCGGATGGTGCCAGGAGCAGCTTCCCATGGCTTGGTCGAACCAACGGTCTGTCGAATGGCAACCACAGCGTTAGGACCTTCCCACACCATTGCCATTACCGGAGCAGAGGTAATGTAAGAGATCAAACCATCATAAAAACCTTTGCCCTTGTGTTCAGCATAATGAGCTTCCGCCAATTCCTTGCTGACCCAAATAAACTTGGCGCCGATCAGGCGCAGACCACGGCGTTCAAAACGCGAAATAGCTTCACCGATCAAACCACGCTGAACACCATCGGGTTTTACGAGTACGAGAGATTTTTCCATAGAGTTCCTCCAAAATTATTTCATTGCCAAGCTAGTGCTATCAAACGCCGCTGTTTCCAGCGGCGTTCGCAATGTTTATCGTATGAGCTCTTCCGCTTTGTTATAAGCCTCGAGAGCTTCCTTCAATCGGTTTGCCCGCATATAGGCATCACCCAGCGCCTGCCAAATCCCAACTTCTACAGGATAGCGATATATAGACTCAGACAAGTTGCCTATAACCTCTTCAAGGTGCTTGCCTTTCTTGATCAACTTCCCGTAATGGACCAGGGCTTCAGGGATATCACCACGGTCTAACTCCGCCTTGGCGAGGCTCAACATGCTGACACTTCCCTGCCCTTCAGATTTTTTCTGTCGTGGCAGACTTGGTTTGGCAGGGACTTTTTTCTTTTCAGCTGCAACTGGTTCAGGAGCAGGTGGATTTTGAACCAACCGCTGCTTTTCACCTTGAGGTTGCGTCACTGGTTGGACTGCAGGTGTTTCATCAGCTTTCTGTGCTGCTACAACAGGGTGCCAATCGGATGGAGAGGTAGGCTTGGGAGGCTGAGCTACAATACCTTCCGCCTCATATTTTTCGCGATGAATCCACGGTGGCGTATCATCATCTGAAAGGTCTTCTCCGGCGTGATCTTCATCCTCGCTTTGGAGCCAATCGGGTAAGTCTGCGCTCAGAGAAACAGGAGCAGTTGCAGGCGGAGTCGGAGGCGTCCATTCGGTTTCCTCCTCTTCCTCTATTTCATCAGTCGTGATCCAATCAGGAAGGTCATTGGTTGTCTGTTGCGGTTCGCTCACAGGCACCTTGGTTTCAATTGGCGGTTGCGGGACTCGCAGAGTTTCGGGGTCAATATCCAGACCTGGCTCGTCATCCAGACCGCTTAACCAATCAGAGAGATCTTGATTTTGGAAAAGCGCCTCTTCGGGAGCAATCGCTGGTTTTTCGGCTTTATCAAGATCCTCCAACCAACCAGGCAGACTTGATGTATCCAAAGAACGGTTGCGAGATGACTCAGTTTCAGTCAACCATTCCGGGACAGCGCCACGTTCAATCGGCTTATCCTCTTCAGGTTTCATCCAGTCCGGAACATCTAATGCGGAGTCAGCAGGCTTTTCTTTTTCTTCTTCCTCAAGGCTACGGAGCCACATGCCAGTTTCATCGGCAACAGGCTGAGCAGTTGATGCTTTTTCAAACTCAGCAAAAAAATCTTCTCCAACGTTGGCTGCGGTTTCGCTCCACTGGGTTTTGGCAGGTTCAGATTCTGCAGGGGTTTGAGCACCAATGCTTTGAGCCTGCGAGACCCAATCGGGCGGAGTCTCGCTGCGTTTGTTCGGGTCTGTGACCAGTTCTTCAGGTTTTGCGCCATGCTTGGCAGCCAAAGACTCAAGCCAGGCAACAGCATCATCTTGTTCCTGTGCAGAAGAGCCAAGACTTTCTACACTGGGTTGTGCACTAATATTTTGCGCTTGCGAAACCCAATCGGGTGGGGTTTCACTACGCTTGTTCGGATCAGTAACCAGTTCTTCGGGTTTCGCGCCATGCTTGGCAGCCAAAGATTCAAGCCATGCTACGGCATCATCTTGTTCTTGTTCAGAAGAACCGAGACTTTCCACACTGGGTTGCACACCAATATTTTGCGCTTGCGAAACCCAATCGGGCGGGGTTTCACTACGCTTGTTCGGATCAGTAACCAGTTCTTCAGGCTTCGCACCATGCTTGGCAGCCAAGGACTCGAGCCATGCTACGGCATCGTCTTGTTCTTGTGCAGAGGAACCAAGACTCTCAACGGTCGCCGCAGGTTCTTCTTTCTTGGGCTCAGCGGCTTGCATCCAATCTGGAAGGTTACCAGATTGAATTGATGTTTCTTCAGGTGTAAGAGATGCACTCGTTGCAGCAGCACCACTCAGACCAGCCAACCAGTCAGGTACATCACTAGGAGCAGAAGTTTGTGGTTTCGGGGTTTCGTCTAACCCTTTCAGCCAATCGGGGATATCTGAAGAATCGATTTCAGCCTGAGCTGAATTACTGGAGCCATTCAACCAGTCAGGCACATCTGTCGCAGCTCCAAGTGGTTGAGCAGGTGATGTTTCAAAAGATGGAACGGCTTCGCCTTCGCTGGCACTCTTCAACCAATCTGGCGTTTCACCGCTGGGAGCAGCTGCCCCTGCAAATGGATCGAATGAACTATCGAGCCCAGAAAGAAAATCCGGCGTTTCAATGGCAGAAACCGCAGGTTCGGTCGGCGTGGGTTGAGCAGAAGGAGCTTGCGATTTCAGCCAATCAGGAATGTCTGCCTGAACAATACCTTGGGCTGGTTCTTCATCAAAAATGGATGAGGGTTGTTCTGGTCCACTCGCTTGACCCCACCCGGCATCACGCAAAAAGTCTGGGAGACCGTCTTCTGCCTTGGGTTGAGAAACAGGCATGGACGAGGTTTGAGGCGTTGCTTCCTCGGTCGCGCGCAACCAATCTGGTTGTTCGTTCCCAAAAGCTTCTTCGCTTCCAAGTGGTGTAACGGCAGAGAAGCCAAGTGATGATGTATTCCAATCCTGCCCCATTTGAACTTCTTCACCAGAATATTCGAGGCGTTCCAAATTAACCGAGGCGTCTGGTACATCAGCTGTTTGGAAAATGGAACCCTTGGTGAAATTCGAATACGGATCCATTTCCGCTATGTGCATTCGATAGACTTGGGTACTTTCCACGCCCGCTGAAGAAGGGATAAGCTCAACCATGATGCGATTTGCATCAAAGGTGTAGGCATACCGTTTGAGTAATTGATTACAAAGGTCACTGGCATCTGCGCGTTGACCACTTCTAAAGTACGAGTGAGCCAGCAAGACCTGCATATCTACTCGTTGCGGGTCTTCGGAGAGCACACTACGAATCTCGGAAATGGCTTGCGGATACAACTCACCTGCCACATAGATACGAGCCAACGCGCCACGTGTCATGCGGATCTTGGGAGGCTCCATGCCATCACGACGACCATACAAACGCTGCAATTCAGCCTGGATCGCGGCATTGGAGGATTGGACTTCAAAAGCTCGTTCCATGTGCCAGATAGCATCATCGAGTTTGTTGTCTTCGTCGCGAATGATACTTAAACCAACATGCGCAACAAAGTCATCTGGAACAGCCATCAGCAAGCGACCAAATATATCAACCGCTTCACCATAACGGCGTGCTTCAAGATAAGCTTTGCCTAGCAAGCGATAAGTTTCAAGATGTTTCGGGAAAGTCTTTAGAATGTGGCGGCAATGGGCTATCGCCTCATCTGTATGCCCCTGTTCGATGAGACGTTCGATCTCGCGGTTGTAGATTCGCAGTGATACTTTTGCCATTACCGGTTTCCTGTTAATTAAGTATGCCTGATTCCAGTCAAAATCGCAAGGCTATACGCTATATTTTACTCGTAAAACAGCGGTAATGGAGGCACAGGTTCTTCACTATATTGAAAAGCGGTAAGGACCGCCTCATGTGCTTCTTTGAGCTTTGCCGCGTCATTCGCATGGATCTCACAAAGGGCTTCGCCCTCCTGCACTGTCTCTCCAACCTTTTTGAGGATGAGAAACCCGACCGCATGATCGATCGGGTCACCTTTTTTGGCGCGCCCAGCCCCCAATGCAACCGAGGCTTCGCCTACGATTCTTGCATGGACCTGGGAAATGAATCCGCCACGAGGGGCTTTTACCACTTCGACAAGTTTTGCCCGTTCAAATTTGGAGGTGTTGTCTACATACGAAACATCGCCGCCTTGTGCCTTCACAAGCAGACGTAATTTGTCCAGTGCACTTCCATCTTGAATGGATTTCTCCGCCAAAGCGCGACCTTCGTCCAAATCTTTGGCACGTCCACCAAGGGTAAGCACATGCGCTGTGACATGCAAAATGTGCTCCATGTAATCGTAGGGAGCTTTGCCGCGTAATGCTTCAATGGCTTCGATCATTTCAAGCGAATTTCCAACTGCTGAGCCAAGCGGCTGATTCATATCCGATAGAAGCGCAACGGTTTTACGTCCAGCCAAGCGACCGATATCCACCATGAGTTCGGCAAGTTCACGCCCATCTTCGAGGGTTTGCATGAAAGCACCCAAACCCACTTTGACATCCAACACAATGGCGGTGGCTCCAGCGGCGATCTTCTTGCACATGATGGAAGATGCGATCAACGGCATGGACGGAACCGTTCCAGTCACATCACGAAGGGCGTACATTTTTCCATCGGCAGGGGCAAGGTCGAGTGATTGTCCAGTAAGGACAATGCCTTTTTCTTTTAATTGCGCTTTAAATTCATCGGTGGTTAAGTCGACGCGGTAGCCGGGAATGGATTCAAGTTTATCAAGTGTGCCGCCGCTGAAACCCAGTCCGCGACCAGACATTTTGCCAACGAGCAAACCACAGGCTGCCACCAT
>VFQT010001067.1_pt1 | contig 35571 bp, 30 predicted proteins | sample 3512381 | NCBI WGS metagenome assembly VFQT01 (sample SAMN10412376, study PRJNA504923) | tailings metagenome | isolation source: Relicate 2 Philex TSF3 active mining site | place: Philippines: Tuba, Benguet | collected 2017-08-29 | reverse complement strand
CATAATCAGCAGCCATAGATACTACGCCGATAAAGTTACCTGTCTTGCCAGATTGAACATGCCCTACTACGAGGCCTTTTTTTGCTGAAAGGTCGTTTGAATTCGGGTTTGCAAGTAGGCTGGTAATTAACCTAGAGTCTCGTTCCAAAGCGGCCCGAATTGGTGCCGTAAAGCCCTTTTGCTGCAGGAGATTCTCATAATCCTTAAAATAGTTGTGCGTGGTGGTAGCCGTTTCAAACCAGTTATCATGCTCTTCTTCAAGAACTCTTGCTTCTGCTTGGCTGGTCTGAAAAATTGATTTGAGCCATCGCAGATAGTTCAACTCATCAGTGGCTGAGAACGAAACATCAAAGGCTTCTCTGTGGTGCTTGGAGAAGAAACTATGCATGTCTCTAATATATTCACGTAAGGAATCATCGGTGTGTACCACATTGGATGGTAAGCCGATGATCAGTGAATTTTCGAAATCCTTAGTGGTCATCAAATCAGTCCCTTCTTTACCAACCAGTCATCAACGATAGCTGGACGAGTTGCAAAGACATCCTGTGACATAAGATGGCCACGAAAGTCTGTTTTATCCTTGGGCCATAACTTATACATGATTTCAATCATCGTAAAATAAGCTGCAACGTCCACTTCCCGCTCAGGCTCAAAATCTTCATCTCCTGAGTAATCCTGAACAATGTGAGTGATAGGCATCGAGTCCGTGATTAGCCGCAAAAGATGGTCAAGATACTTCTTGTCTTTTGGATCGAGTGAATTGCGTACGATGTCGACCACTGGTGCCTTTGGATCAAGTTCGTACCAAAGTCGTCCATCTTTCTGAACCCTGTTCCACAGGCTGTGGGTATGTGTCGCAGTTCTGACTCTATGGGTAATCGGGCGCTTTGCTTTGTCGATGGACTTGTTCAGGATTGTTTGTAAGTGTCGCTTTACTGTGTTAGATGGATTTGCGGTAGCCTTGTCGACGGCGATTCCCCATTCCGAGTCACAATCACTATTTATATCGACACGGATACGCGCTAGTTTGCTCAGTTCATCCTTCTTTTGGAGACCGAACCACGTTCCCCAAACGGTAAGGCGCTCATTTCTATAGACATAGAATCCTTGTGAATTAGCAATGCCTTTATCGGCGCTAATCAGTTTCTTTAATTCTGGATCTTTGATTTTGGATGGGTGAGGCAGGATGTATGGCGTAACAACTATTTTGGTTTTCCCTCGCCCCAGTGTTTCTGTGGCTTGTGGAGACGTCGCCATGTGATTCTCCAAAAACGGATCTATTGGAATCACAAGATCGTTATTGACATATATAACCAACTTGCCACGAGCCTTAGACAGGTATCGATGAAACACAAGTCCAACATGCTTGTGTAACTCAGCAACATGCGACTGAAAAATACGTTGCATGTTTTCATCATCGGCACCGTCGAACATACGATCGATTTTCGACCAGATGACAGCAGTCCCAGCACTTACTACAAACAAATCGCCATTAAGGACACTTCGTTTTGCCACTACTATCTTTCGGATATCTTCAATCGACAGCTGTTGGCACAACCAATCTCTCTGCTCGCGAACATAATCCAAGTCCCAACAGAATCCAGATATCTTAGACGGCTCCACTTCAATCGAAGCAGGGCGAGATAATACAGTCAGATTCCGACATTGCGAGAAACTTGCCGTTTTCAACCCCAACCCAAATCTGCCAAGATCTCCTTTTTCAACATTGCCACGTGGATCTCTACTTGCAGGTGCCATTGCTGCCCGAAGCTTTTCAAGGTCCATCCCAACACCGTCGTCGATTAGAGCGACTTCAGGCTTACCTTCTTTGTCCAGCGTGCAATAAATATCAATTCGTGAGGCTTTTGCAGCAATAGAGTTATCAATCAAGTCGGCGATCGCAGTGTTGAATGAATAACCGATGTCGCGCATCGACTCAATCATATTCTCAGCTGGAGGCGGAATTCTTTGTGGCTTCACGGCTCATACCCTCAGTGCCAGGACATATACAGCATGGCGGGCTGAATCATGTTGATTCAACAGCAACAGGCTGGTCCCTGATAGTATGGCAACCAGTTACCCAATAGCCAGGAATAACTGAGATAACTGGTATGAGGCAGTTACGTCAGCTGAGCAAACGGCGGACGACTTCCGCTATCTTGCTAGCCAACAACGGCGGAACGGCATTCCCAACTTGCTTGTACTGCTCCGTACGTGGGCCTTCAAAGAAGTAGTTATCAGGAAATGTCTGTATTCGAGCCGCTTCCCGGACCGTCAATGATCGGCATTGGGATGGGTCAGGGTGGATATAGTAATGACCATCTTTGCTGATGTGACAGGTAACAGTCGTGGCAGGTTTGTCCCAAACTTGAACACGGAACCTATCATCGAATATCAGTTTCTCCTGGTTCACGTTCTTGTGTGCAGGTAAGAGCGATTTAGGAAAACTTCCCAATTTTGGTGAAACGCCTGTCCGCAAAGCAACCGAAGAAGCATAGAGATATCGGTGCAGATCATCAGGAATGTGGCTTCTCGTCGAATGATTCAACACTCCCTTTAACCGCGGATCAATAAACCAGGCTGAGAGCTTTTCATCGCCAATGTTGGCTTGATGTTCACACCATTCGCCACCGGTCGAAGTGTGTCGTCGGGATTCATCTTGGGCCTCGAGAATGGCTCCAGAGATGTCATCAATATCAAGGTTCATCGAATCAGTTGAATAATCAAATCGTCGTACGGTCGCAAGCCAATCGCGTTCGATAACCCGATTTGACACACTGCTGCGAACATTGGGAAGATCTGAAATCACATGCCTAACTGAAACTGGCCTGAGGACAGGTTCCAAGAATCCCGGTTGCGCCTTGATATCGGACCGGATGCCAAGCAGAATAACCCGGTGCCGCATCTGCGGAATCCCGTACGTTTCCATGCGAATGAGATAATCCTCGGGCTGAAGTTGCTTACCTGCGGCATCAGTCACAAGTGACACGATTCTGTAATGCGGGTCACTGCCTTTGTACTCAAAGTCTGTACTTCCCAGTGCGAATCTTGGATCCTTTAAGTCCCTAAGTATCTGGTCGATAACTGGTTGTCCGTCAAGTTTCGCTGACAACAGTCCTTTGACATTCTCCATTACAAAAACGGCGGGTCTAAACTTGGCTATAATCTCCAAGTACTGCAGGTAGAGTTTGTGGCGTGGATCCTTCTCAAACTTTTTCCGTTTGGATTCAAAATCACTGTTTGACGAAGACCCCACCATACGGGCCCTACCAACCAGAGAATATGCCTGGCAAGGAGGCCCACCTATCAAGAGCCATGGCTTCTCACCGAACCCAACCGCACGTTCGATTCTTGAATGGATGTCGATATTGTCAGCTGTCCCAAGTGTTCGAAGTAGCGCTTCTTCCTCGACTGATGTTGCTTGGTTTGGGTAATTACAGAACAGTTCATCCCGAGAGATTTGCCTTCTGAGATATTCGTAATATGCTTCAGGTGCATCTCCGATCGGGAACTGCCGTAAGAATGCCCGCAGCGACAAGGTTCGATGGGCAAATGCATCCTTTTCTACGCTAACAGCAATCTTGAATAGGCGTTCGTTTGTGCTCGCATCTACACAAGAGCTGAATCCTTCACCAAGCCCACCGGGTCCGGCAAAGAGGTCGATAATAGGGACAGGCATTTCGTTCGTCTTACATCAGAATGGCATCTTGAAGCAATAGTTAACCTATCAATCCGCTATTCTGCTCCACTGTCTCTTCGGGTTACGGAAATCCACAGAACAGAACAACGAAGGCAGATCAAGTCCAGAATTATGAGGAATCGATCTCGACAAAACATTTAGCTTGGTTAAGAGTTATTGGTTTTCAGGCATCCAAATGTAGCTCACCTTTCTAAAGGCGGATAAGCTGCAACGCATCTTTCATGGGAGGCGGCTCATGCAACTTGATGCGTTTAGCGTCGTGGCATATTTCCTTAGCAGGTTCACGGTAGTTCGAGAAACTGGTTATGGTTCCAAACCTCCGGCTTCGTTGATGGTTACCAAGTGGGACGATGCAATGATGCTTTTCTTCCCACGGTTACGCGGCGAAAAGAGCGCTGTGCAATTCCGAAATTCATTGAAAACGCGCCGTGAACGAGTGGACCCGTTCTTTCCGGGCGGTAGAGTTGGTTGGTATCAATATGCTCCATCACAGGAACTTCAGGATGTAATTGACACCTTAGCTAGTAAGTCAGAAGCTGAAATATTGCCTCTTCTTGAACCGTACATTTGTTTTGCCACTCTAAAGTATTCTGTAGTCGAATTGGATGGAGCGATTAACCATGCAATATTGCCATGTACGTGCTGTGTACGCCGTTATGGTGAAAGTGTCGCACTAAGTATCGAGGTTTGACACCCCCCCATCCACCCTATACTGCAAACTACACATCCATGCAGACTGCCACACGTATCATCCTGATTGAGCCGCGGGATCCGCGGAATGTGGGGATGGTGGCGCGGGCGATGGCGAACGTTGGCTTTTCGGACCTCGCGCTCGTCGCCCCGCCGGCCTGGGATGCCGAACAGGCACGCGTCACGGCACGGAATGCAAGCGGCATCATCGATTCTGTATGCATTTACGAGACCCTCACGGATGCCGCAGCGGACACTCAGGTGCTGTGCGGTTTTGCCCTGCGCGATAACATCCCTGCCGCCCGCCAATGTGATCTGGTGCAGCTCACTGGGCATCGTAAGGCAGCACCGGATGTGCGCTTCTCCCTTATCTATGGCCCGGAAGCGGATGACCTTCGCCATGAGCATCTCGACCTCTGCCGCTGGGTCGTGCGCATCCCGACGCATAGCGCATACCCCAGCTTCAACCTCGCCCAAAGCGTGCTGGTGACACTGTATGAGCTGACGCGCGGTGCGGATAACCTGGCACAACAGCCTAGAACCGTGGATGACCGTGGCGCTGCGCTGCCATCCGCCGGTGAACTGGACCAACTGGACCGCATCCTCTCCGATGTGATGTCGCTCTCGGGCTTCACCCGCGCCGGGATGCCGCCGGCTGCGGCAAGACGCATCCATGCGCTGCTACGCCGCGCAGACCTCGACCAGAGCGAGCTCGCGGCCCTGATGGCGATGTTTGGAAAGGTCAGGACATCACTGACGCGTGCTACGAAAGAGGAATCGAAAGGCTGACCTGTGCGGGCGGACACGGCGGTCCGCCCCTACGCGGAGGATTTTCAACAATAGCTCCTGTAGGGGCAGGCTTCCATGCCTGCCCGCGTTACACATCCGCATAACGATAAACACGCAAGTGCAGAGGAGTTGAGTCACGCAGCCAGATTTGGGACCAATCACGCATTCTGCGTAGGGGAGGGCTGCCACGCCCTCCCGTGGTAACGATTGTCGATTGGCATCATCGAATGCACAAATGGTTGACGTGCCAGGCACAAAAAAACGACGCATGCATTGCATCGTCGTTTCGCGTTTATCAGCACTGTTTCAGCGGCTGATGTTGTTAGATTACCAAATCGGGCTGGATTATGCATCCGGGGTGGGATTTCAGCAGGTCCATGTGATGCACGTTATACCAACATTGACAAGGAATTCAGCACAGTTACGTTTACGATTAACCCATTTAGCGAATCAAAAGCATGATGCATTGTGTCGTATTCGTCGCATATACATTCATATCTGTCATAGCGGGAGGGCGTGGCAGCCCTCCCCTACGCGGAGGATTTTCAACAATAGCTCCTGTAGGGGCAGGCTTCCATGCCTGCCCGCGTTACACATCCGCATAACGATAAACACGCAAGTGCAGAGGAGTTGAGTCACGCAGCCAGATTTGGGACCAATCACGCATTCTGCGTAGGGGAGGGCTGCCACGCCCTCCCGTGGTAACGATTGTCGATTGGCATCATCGAATGCACAAATGGTTGACGTGCCAGGCACAAAAAAACGACGCATGCATTGCATCGTCGTTTCGCGTTTATCAGCACTGTTTCAGCGGCTGATGTTGTTAGATTACCAAATCGGGCTGGATTATGCATCCGGGGTGGGATTACAAAACGTCGGTGAGGCGTACAGTGAAGCAACATCTGTGTGTAAAACGACTCATATTGATACGCAATGAACAGAATATAAGTATCTTTTGCGTCAGCCCTTGTTTCGTATTCGTCCCACATACATATCCGTCGGGACGGGCGGGCGTGGCAGCCCTCCCCTACACGGAATTTGTATTTAGTCGATAGCAGTCTATTTGCGCGGGCGGACGCGGCGGTCCGCCCCTACGCGGATTTTTTGTGCGTCTAACTCACTGAATACAGCTGGTCAACATCAACCAGCATCACACGCTCGTCTGGATGTTCAGTTACATAGTCCAGGAGCGGTTGATTAAATCCTGAGCGGGAAAAGAGTGCGTAGTGTAGTCCCGGTACGTCAAATCCAGCACGTGCAACATCGCGGCGTAAAACATCCAGCTCTGCTAGTCCAACAGATGACGATGTCCACTTGCACGACCCTACGATCAAGGGTTTACGGTCTGCGTTTACCGCCATCACATCTATCTCGATGTCGCCTCCACCCCACCACGTACCAACATCCACAAAACGTAGATGGTCTGGAAGGATGCCCATCCGTAGCGCCCGCCAGAGATAGTCCCGTGCGACCCACTCGAATGCCGGCTTTAAAACATACTGAGCAAGCTTTGGCTGAATATCGTGCATCCAAAGCTGACAACCAAGTCCCTGAGATATGACGCTTCTGGCTGGATCGACAAATCGGTACCAGAAATTCAGGTAGTGATCGGAGATGTAATACAGCGAATTCCGCGACCGAATCTGGCCTTTCTCAGTAATCGGAACCTCCCGCACAACCAATGCCAAATCCTGCAGTGTGCTGAGGTGAACGCTGATCTCCTGCGCAGATGACTTACCAATGGCTCTCGCAATGTCGCTTGGTTTTCGCTCACCGCTTGCGATTGCCCGAAGGTTGGAGCCGTATGTCACATCCCGTCGAAGGTCCTCCAGCAACAACCATTCCGGCTCTTGCGCAAGGTACGTGTTAGACCGAAACACCGTCGACAGCAGGTTGTCCTGAAGCGAGCGATCCGCATCGAATTGCTCGAGATAGGATGGCATCCCGCCAAGGATTGCGTATGTCTCCAGCTTCTCCTCAGGGGTGTAGTGTGGAAAAAACAGGCCAGCTTCTGCGTAATCCAAAGGCTCAAGTCGCATCGCTCCAGTACGCCTGTTGTAGAGCGGTGCACGCTCATCCAAAACCTGCCGCTCCATAAAGGACAACCAGGATCCTGCAAGAAACAACTTGATGTTTGGTCGTCGTTTGTTGTCATCCCACCAGTGCTGAAGTGTTGTTAGAAATCCAGCATCAACATCTGCAAGGTAAGGAAGTTCATCGATAACAACACAAACCGGCTTAGCGACCCCTGTTTGTTCGCGGCGCTGGGCCTCATAAGTAATGGAATCCAGAAATACATTTGTGGATGCAAATGTCTGTGGCAAGTAGACATCAGGGAATGCGCTGCGAAACGCCGCGGTAAGAGCATCCAGCTGGAGTGGCAACGTTCGGCGTACCGCCCTATAAAACAGGTAAGCGTTACCACTGTCATCCAGTATTTGTCTTAGAAGCGCACTCTTGCCAACCCCGCGCCGTCCGTAGAGAATGATTAGCTCGCTTCGACTGGATGAGATGCTTTCCGTCAGGGACTGTCGCTCACGGATGCGGTTATGAAATGTGTAATTTCCCATTTAGTATAATCAAGATTAGTATAACCATGATTATACTAACCTACACAAGTGGAGATTCCAGCTTGCGGAAAGTGTTTGGTTCGACTACGCACCACAACCTAATCGGATGAATCCAACGTCACGATCATCCTGATGGCACAAAAAAACGACGCATGCATTGCATCGTCGTTTCGCGTGTAACAGCACTGTTTCAGCAGCTGATGTTATTAGATTACCAAATCGGGCTGGAATTTGCATCCGGGATGGGATTGCAGTTGGTCCATGTGATGGACGTTACACCAACATTGACAAGTAATTCAGCACAGTTACGTTTACGACGAACCCATTTAGCGAATCAAAAGCATAATGCATTGTTTCGTATTCGTCTCATAAACATTCATATCCGTCGGGACGGGAGGGCGTGGCAGCCCTCCCCTACACGGAATTTGTGTTTAGTTTGCTCGGGCGGACACGGCGGTCCGCCCCTACGCGGAGGATTTTCAACATAAGCTCCTGTAGGGGCAGGCTTTCATGCCTGCCCGCGATACACATCCGCATAACAATACACGGGCAGGCGCGGATATTTGGATCTCAAGGCCAGCTACAGGACCGATCACCGATTCTGTGTAGGGGAGGCGTCCTGGGATTGTCGCAGTTCAGCCCCAGAAAAAGGTAGCGATGTACTGCATGTTCAGTTGTGACAGTTATTGCAGTTAGTTTAGATATATGCCAGACTGAATCTATGTCTACAATCATCAGCACATCCCATAAACTTGAACCAACCGGCTCCAATCGAGATTGCGCTGAGCTGCTTGCAGACTTGATCGAACAGACTCCGATCAGCGCGACATCGGAGACCTTTAAAGCCGATGTAGTTTCACTCCTACGCGGCATTGAGAATGGACAGAGTTTTGCTGTTCTGCCCCTTGACAATGAACTTTCACCGACACAGGCCGCAAAGCTGCTAAATATCTCTCGAACACACCTAATGAGAATCGTGTCAGGAGGAGACATTCCATTTAGAATGGTCGGGAAACATCACAGATTCAGTATCAAGGACATTCTTGCCTACAAAGAAACGCGATCCTACCGCCGTGCTGCTCTTGATGAACTGGTCTTGCAAGCCGAAGAGCTAAAACTCGGTTACTAAGTTGACAGGGAGTACGGCCGTTCTTGATGCCAATGTCCTTTACCCCGCTCCCCTCCGGGACTTCCTGTTGCAACTTGCCTTTGATGGTCTATTCATTCCAAAGTGGTCAGTCGAGATCCAAAATGAATGGACCCGAAATGTCCTACTGAACAGGCCTGATATTGCACCCGAAAAGCTTGTTCGAACAACGCTATTGATGAACCGGGCATTTCCAAATGCAAATGTGTCTGGTTTTGAGTCGATTGTTCCAAAGGTTTCAAATCACCCAAAGGATGCGCACGTATTAGCTACCGCAATACATACTAAAGCGAATGTGATTGTCACATTCAATCTGCGAGATTTCGTCACAGCAGAAGCCGATAGCCTTTTCGTTCCGGCAGTCCATCCAGATGACTTTACTTTCCAACTCCTCGACGAAAATCCAGTTGAGTTTCTAAGCGCAATTAGAGATCTACATCTCCGCCTGGTTCGTCCAAAACCCAGCATGGACGATTACATGGACACAATCGAGAAATGTGGTCTGATCAAAACAACCAGAGCGCTTAGGGTAGCAGTGCGGAACCAGTGAGTTTCCGGAATCAATCCAAGGGTTGGATAAAAGCCATCCGTGCGGGCGGACACGGCGGTCCGCCCCTACGCGGAGGATGTGGATCGTGTGGTCAGGCGTTGGATAGCACACGCATTCTGCGTAGGTGAGGGCTGCCACGCCCTCCCGTGGAAACGATTGTCGATTGGCATCATCGAATGCAAAAATGATTGATGTGTCAGGCACAAAAAAAACGACGCATGCATTGCATCGTCGTTTCGCGTTTACCAGCACTGTTTCAACGGCTGATGTTATTAGATTACCAAATTGGGTTTATTTTCGCATTCGGGATGGGATTTTAATTTATCGGCGAGCCGCACAGTGAGGCATCATCGGCGTGCAAAATGGCAAATCATGATACGGAACGCACCGTAATCACGAATCAAATGCGAGATTCATTGTCTCGTATTCATCCCATATACATTCATATCCGTCATATCGGGAGGGCGTGGCAGCCCTCCCCTACACGGAACTTGTGTTTAGTTTGCTCGGGCGGACACGGCGGTTCGCCCCTACACGGTGGATGTGTAATGTAAAGTCAACATCACAACAACAGCGCGTCGAGCGGAATTTGTTTTCGTCCACACCAAAAATCAAAATAAGCGTATCAAGCGGAGCGGGGTATGCGGTGGAGGCCTGAGGCATAAACGACCGGGGGAGCCAGGCTGGTGGAAATAAGACAAAGCTGTTCATTCCCGCGATTGCGGGAACCCAATACCCGGCGGGGGTTGGTGATCAGCCCGGTCGTCTTGGTGAAGGCCGGAACCGGATACACCGCGCAGCCACTACAATTGACATCAGAACCGCCAACATCCATCCGGGCACAAAAAAACGACGCATGCAGTGCATCGTCGTTTCGCGGTTACCAGCACTGTTTCAACGGCTGATGGTATTAGATTACCAAATTAGGTAGATTTTCGCATTCAGGATGGGATTGCAGTAGGTCCGTGTGGTGCACGTTTTGCCAACACTGGCAAGGAATGCAGCACAGTTACGATTACGAAGAACCCATTTAGCGAATCAAAAGCATAGAGTGTTGTTTCGTATTCGTCGCATATACATTCATATCTGTCATAGCTGGAGGGCGTGGCAGCCCTCCCCTACACGGAATTTGTGTTTAGCCGATGGCAGTCTTGTGGCGCGGGAGGATGGTCATGTCACATCAACGATAGACAAGGAGAACCGTTGCCCAGTTTGGATAACTCCTCAGCGTCTTGACCACACGGAACTCACGCTTGAGCATCTCAATAATGGATGCTGCCTTCAAGTCGCAATCATCCGAAACACGATGCAGCTCGATAAAGCCTACATTCGTCTGTGACAACAGATCAGCCATACGCGGATCATCAAACAAGGCATACTCGCCACCTTCAATGTCGAGTTTTAGCAGATAGGGACCTGCAGCCTGACGCTTTGCCAAATCTGTGAAGATATCAATGCCCTCGACCGGAGCCACAATCTGCTTCGCAACTTCACCCGTGACTGAGCGTGATCCCGGACCAGCCGCTACAAAGTGAAGAAGCTCATCCGATGTACAGACTGCATTACACATGACCTCGATATTCGGGAGGTCTTTTGTGTTCGCGACTGCACGCCGGTAATGATGGAACAATGCTTCATAGGCAAGGATGCGCGCCTCGGGAAATTGAAGACTGAAATACAGGGATGCCATTCCGACATTAGCACCAAAGTCGAGTACCGTATTGATCGTGTGACGCTTTGCTTCTGCCGGTAAGTCATATTCATCCCACGCAAAAATTTCAAACAACGCCAGCTGCTCATCATCCGGTTCACCCGTAGCAGAGATCTCAATGACCTGACCGTTGGTGCAACGCATCCGCTGAAAATTCTTGAACGCCCTCATGACAGCGATTGCCGTAAAAAACCGCAGCGTCTGGACCAATCCAAACGTCCTCATCAGCCGGAACTTTGCGGAGAACTCCCGGAATCCGCTCTCAGATCCGACAACCTGATCCGTTACCGTTTCCCAAGGATTTGTCGACGGGATGTTATCGTTGATGGCAATACTCATACATCTCTCCCAAACTTCAGGCTGTTCTGTTGATGAGTTTCGGTAAAGATGATGAGAATCTTGAATTGGAAACACCAATCGCCCCATACCGAAACCAGCTCCGTATAAACCCTAGGCGGACAACCGCGCCAGGTGACTGCATCGATACGCTCGCTAACGATGCGCGGATGCTGCATTGACCGCAACTTCTAGACGCGCGGAATACTTTGACAAGGTCCAGTGAGTTTCGATATCGCGCCTTGCCCGTTCGCCCATTGCGATGGCAACCTCTGGATTTTCAAGTAAGTAGCAAATCTTGCTGCGTAACACTGCGACATCCCCGATATCAACCAAAAAGCCGTTCTCTCCGTCTACCAGGAAGTCAGAAATCGCATCCGTCCGGCTCGCGATGACAACTTTGCCCATCGCCATAGCCTCAATCATCACCGCGTAGCCACAGGCAAACTTTGCATGATGCATCGGAACCACAACAAAGCTGCTTGCTGCATACAGGTCCCTAAGGCCGAGATAGTTTCCGGCTGAGCTGACCGTGACATTTGATGGTAACGAGATGTCAGCGACATCAGTTTTGACGGGATACCACGCGCTGTCCGCAGCTATACGCAGGTTGACATCCAACCCATCAATAGCAGATACCAGCGATAAATAATCACGATTGGCTGTGCCGGCAGCAAGGATCATCGGACCAGTGGTTGCTTCTCCCGAAGGGCGAAAGTAATCGGTGTCTACTCCATATCCTGTGGCGTGTACTTGCGATGCAGAAAACCCAAAGTCATCGACCATTGTTTTCGCCAATGACTGTGACAGACATGCCCAATGCACATGCTTCTGATGCCTTAGCAAGCGTGACGCAAACCTAAAGTAGGTGGAGCCAAAGTAGGAGCCATGCGTGATGATCACGAGGGGTTTGCGCGAACCGGTGAGGAGGTCTGTGAGGGCACAAAGAATCCCGATGTCTTCTCCGGATGTAATCGAAACGTCATGCTTCTTGCGCCACTGTGCTGCGGACAATACAAACTGATGCTTTTGCCTCAGCAGCCTGCGGAATGCCATGCCGTCCAATGATGACAATGCAGAATAATCGTAGGCAATCGTCTCATTTCGTCGCATGAATTCCAAGAATTCCACTTGCGGATTTTCATCCGAATATCCGGCATTAAAGTGCGGGACGGTACCCCCCAGCAAATAAGCACATGTGTTCAATGTAGCTGTATTGCCATCACTCGTAATGGCTGCAGATTCTTGCCTTCGACACAAAGGGTAAGTCCTCATGGCTTGATTGCTGACGTTGTTCAATGATCCGCCTATTCGACAAGGAATCTAAATCGTAATCACTTGCGTCATGCGATTCCAAGCCGTCAATAAGTACGGGAAGAATCAAGTTCCCCCTGACAGGCGATGTATGCAAGATTCATGCTAAACGTATCAAGCACCGGATTTGGGTGAAGGATGATTTATGACAAGGTCACAACCAACATCAAGCGGCTGAAATACTCTCCAAATGAGTGACCTGAATCGACTCACCCACGCTTGCCGCGCATCAGCCGCGCTGCAATGACCAAGCCCACACTCACAGGCAAGATCCAAAACTGACGCGTGATGACATCTATTTTCGTGAAGCGAGCCACCATCAGCGTGATCATCATCGCAACCGAAATGCCGGCCATTATCCGAGGGACCATCGGGGGAATCATGCAATCAGTCTACCGAACACCACGGGAACAGGTATATTTTCAACATGAACTACCGACAAATTGGAAATTCCGACCTCTCCGTTTCCGAAGTCAGCCTCGGATGCTGGACGATGGGCGGTCTCAACTGGGTTAACGGCAATGCCAATGGCTGGGCAAATGTCGATGAAGATGAGATCACAGCCGGTATCAAAACCGCCCTTGATGCCGGAGTCAATCACTTCGACAATGCAGATGTCTACGGCAATGGAAAAGCGGAGCGGATGCTCGCGCGCGTCCTTGATAAGCTCGGCGTAAAGTCCGAATCCGTCATCATCGCAACCAAAATCGGACACTTCCCCGGCACCGCTGAACACGCCTACGAACCGGCTCACATCCGACATCAATGCGAACAAAGCCTCATCAACCTCAAGCGCGATTACATTGATATTTACTACTTCCACCATGGATGGTTTGGTGACCACCTCGAGGAAGCAGCCGCGACCATGGATGCCCTTGTCGCTGAAGGAAAAGTCCGCGTCAAGGGACAGTCAGCCTACTCAACGGAAGACTTTGAGCGTGCCATCCCAGTCGTAAAGCCAGCCGCTCTCCAAAGCTGGGCACACGCCCTGGATGACCAGTTTGTCCGGACCGGGGCACGCCTTCAGGAGCTGATGACGGAGCATAACTGCACATTCGTGGCATTCTCGCCGCTCGCCCAGGGCCGTCTGCTCGATAAATTCGACCCATCCAAGCCGCCGACATTTGAGCCCGGAGATCACCGCCAGACGAATAGCTCCTTCAGCGCGGATGCTATCGCTGCATTAAAGCCAAAGCTTGAACTCCTCAAAGCACGCTTTGGTAGCACAACCGAAGACCTCTCGGCCATCGCACAGCGCTACATCCTCAATATGGACAATGTCGCCTGCGTCATCCCGGGATTCCGGAATGAGTCTCAGGTGCGCTGCAACCTCAGCGCCGTAAATCGTACTTTGACCACTGAGGACATTCAGTTCATCCAAGAAACGCTGCGCTAAACTCCCTTAGCCGCTAGCCGCTCAAGCCGATGCCCGGTTGCTTCCCCGACAAAAACGAGGATGCCGCCGGGCGTTTCCATGTGGAATTCGGTCATGCCGTACGGACGCTCAAAAAGGTCTCTTGTCCGATACTGGTCTAAAAATGGCTGTGCCCGCTCCCAAAGCGCATCAATATCATCCGTTTGGATGTAGATTTGCATGTGCCCCCTGACATGGGAAATCACAGCTTCATCCGAACTTTCCGCTATGTGCACTTCATTGCCATCCCTGTGCATCACGGCATAGCCGGGCTCATTCAAAAGGTCTGTGAATCCAAGGACATCCCGAAAGAATGCGATCTCCGCACCACTGTCCGCAACGTTCAGCATCGGGGCAACGGAGAGAATTCGGCTGTCAGCCATCGACTGTTTTCTCCTTAGATGATTACTTCTGTCCGCCAGAGACCTTTGTCGATGCTTTGCCAAGAACCGTATCCCGCTTGTAGCTGCCGGTTACCTGCGGCTTCGATGTATTGAGCGGCAGAATCGAATCAGATGGCGTGTGTTCGGTAGCGTGGAGGACATAATCGATGACCTCACCAAGCTGCAGCTTGCCATCCTTGGATGCATCCGCCGGCTTACCCTCCGATGTCACAAAGCCATCTGCGAATCCACCCAGAGCACGCTCAACCGCATACGTAAATGGATTCAGCATCTGGTTGCCGATTCTGATCGGCTCGCTCTTGAGCACATCATTCTGACTGGTCATCACGACAAAGTTTCTGCCCGCTGCCTCGCGGTCTTTCCACTTTTTGGCCAGAGCCGGAGAATTCAAATGGTTGATTAGTGCACCGGAGAAACAGCTCATCGTGAGCACAACCACGTTTTTCGCAGGAATTTTGAGGATCAGATCTGCGTATTCATCCCAGAGAAACACGCCCGCGTGTGGAGGGCGACGCACGGGGAGGTCAAGCAGCAAACCACCGTACGGTTGAACATCTTCAAACCCATTCCGGTATCCATGGGAATGCGTATAAATCACAACGGTGTCGTTGGCGGTAGCTGTGTCAATCAGTGTCTTGAGTTCATTTCGGAATGCCTGTCCCGTAACGACCTCACGTCCCTGTCCCGCACGGTATTGGTTAATGGTTCGGACGGGTTCAACAAGTGTTTTGATGACCGCTTTTGGATCTATCGCCTTGACTGCGGTTTCGACACGGCGAATTGCATCCGGGGCACGTTGCTGCATATCAACAGGATCCAACACCTTTGCCTTTGCAACGGCGAGCAAGCGAATGGTTCCGGTATTTCCGTCCTTGACATCCGCTGCTGAAACACACTGTGTGTCGGACAAGGCGGTAGCCGGCTGAAAGATGTTGATTCCACTCAGCAACAGAATGGATAGCATTCTTCGGAGGCTCATACGTAATGTCCACCATCACTTATTCAGGATTCAATCCTATTTACCATTTCTTACTCCGACACTCATAGCCCAAGCGGAATGCTGAAGAACGAGTCCGCGTCCGTTTCGTACTTTTTCAATACCGGCGAATACGTCTGGACAATCAATCGCTTGCCTTTTATGTCAAAGCGGAGCAGGCGTAACCAGCCATCCCCTCCATTCGGGCGTGCCTGATAATCCTGAAGCAGCTCAATTACAGACCCACCGGCATCGTTTTTGGACACTTGCATGTATTCGCCACCGGCGTGAAACTGATGTCCACCGAGCACGCAGAAAATCCGTGGTTGCTTTCGGATAAAGCCTTGAAAGAGGTCTTCGGCCGAATTGCCGTACAGGCGCATCGATGTCGTTTTGTCCCGTGAGCGAGTGACATCATTGAGGTAGTTGTGCGTCGTGACAATCACCGGGATATCAGGTACCTTCTCCATTTGTTCAAGTGCCCACATGATGGTTGGGGCCCGCACATCCGGTTCGAGGTGCAGTGACAGTATCGACATGCCGGGTGTTGTGAAGCGATGAACGGCTGAGCACTCGTCTTCTGCAAGCGCAATCAGCGAAGGACTGTCTCCCAGAAGGCGCTTTCCGCAGTACTCACGATACAGGGCGTAGTCGGAGCTGCGATTTCCAATAAGGTCGGCATCGTGATTACCTGCGACCAAGCCAAATGGTACTTTTCCTTTCAGCCGTCCCATGGCCGCACTCGCGGTAGCCCATTCCTTCCGGGACTCACCACCACTCTCTACAACATCACCAACATGTGTGACGAAAACAATCTTCTCACGCGTTGCGTTTGCAGCTATCCATGCCGTTTGGGCGTGAAATGTGTCAGGAAACTGAATGGAATAGTACTGGGTGTCAGGTAACACGACGACAGTGAAGTCGTACGTAAAACCGACTTTAGTTGTTGCGCCTTTTTGTTGCTGCATTCGTGTCCTCCGCCTGCCCGTTTTGAAGGATGTTGACTCCTCCAACCGGCACGCTTTGCGTGGTGCAGCCTGCACAATTGATTCCGAATTTGGATTGCTTCAAAATTGCAGTGAAAGTACCTGCTTTGCTTTTGACGGTCCGAATGCCACCGCTACCCGCACATGGGCATCGACGGAATCCTATATGTTTCGCTTCCCCAAACGGAAAACAAGGTCGAGGAACTACCTATTTCTTTTGCCTTTGGGTGTGATGCCCGCATCCAGCATCCGGAGGTCGGCGATGCCGCCGGGGCGCCACTGCGGGGATGGGCGGCGCCAGGCTTTTTGGAGTCTTGCAGGCTCCGCGGGTATCGCGCGGTGCAGATCGAGCGGGAGCGTGAACTCGGAATCAAGATCCGTCTCATAGCGCTTCAACGTTGGCGAGAATGTCTGGACATGCAGCTGATGCCCTTTTAGATCAAAGCGAAGCAGGCGTAACCAGCCATCCCCACCATTCGGTCGTCCCTGAAAGTCTGAGAGGAGCTCATGCACGCGGCCGCCATAGTCATTCGTCGACATGAGGGATGTCTCACCGCCACGCGTCCACCAATGTCCGCAGAGCACCAGGAAAATGCGGGGTTGTTTTCGGATGAACTTTTGGAAAAGTTCTTCACCTGAGTTCCCACCCGCGCGTGAGTACGGCTTACGGTCGCGTGCATCATCGACATCCGAAATATAGATATGCGTTGTAACCATCACGGGTATGTCGGTGTACTTAGCAAGCATCGCTTCCGCCCAACCCAGCGCCACATCCCGTGGATCCGGCTCCAGGTGAAGGCTTAGCATCCGGATGCCACCGGCATTGAATATGTGAATGGAGCTGCACTCATCCGGGCTCAGCTCTAGGAGCGTCGGTACCTTTTTGTGATACGAAGCGCCGAAATTACGCCGGTAAGTATTTAGTGGGCAGGTTTTGTCCGAGAGGTCATCATAGTCATGGTTTCCGGCGACGACGCCGCAGGGAAGCTTGCCGTAGAGGCGGGCCATAGCAGCGGATGCCACATCCCATTCTTCCTGACGCTGCCCGCCATTTTGAACGACATCCCCGACATGGGATGCAAACACAATCCGTTCCCGACGCGCGTTTTCAGCAAGCCACCGAGTCTGCGCATGGAAGACATCCGGGTACTTCTCGCTGTAATTCTGCGTATCGGAAATAACGGCAACTGTGAAGTCAAATCGCATCCACTCTCACCTTTGGAACAGTTTTCGGGACGTTTGCGCAATCATACAGTGGAAACCGAAGCATTCCTGCATACATACATCACCTAAATGGTTATTAATGTTGTAGATGTTACAAACCTGTCCTGATGCCAAGCCGTTAGAATACGAATATGAAGCACCACCCAACGACAGCCACAGTTATTGCCTTGTTTGCCAAGCATGGTAGCTCTGAGTATGGGGGAGAAGCGGTGACGCAGGAAGAGCATGCGTTGCAGTGTGCGGAGCTTGCGGTGGCGGATGGCGCACCAGTATCCCTGATAGCCGCGGCGTTATTGCATGACATCGGGCATTTGCTGCACGACCTCCCGTCGGATGCGCCTGAGCGCGGGATTGATGACCTGCATGAAGCGCTCGGCGGGCGCTGGCTGGAGTCGCGGTTTGTGCCGGCGGTGACAGAGCCCGTTCGCCTGCATGTGGCTGCAAAGCGTTATTTATGTGCGACGGAGCCGGCATATGAAGCGGCGCTTTCTGAGCCTAGCAGGGTCTCGCTTGGGCTGCAGGGTGGTCCGTTCACCCCCGATGAAATTACGGAGTTTGAGACGAATCCCTTTTGGAGGGATGCTTTGCGTCTTCGCCGCTGGGATGACACGGGAAAGATCAGTGGTTTAGCGACGCGTGGTGTCGCGGATTTTGCGGATGTATTGGATGCCTGTGTGCTGCCGGATATGGAATGAGGGTTTCGTTAGATCCAGCTCCGATGGCGGAATCGTGAACGGGAAGGCTTGCGCGGTTCAGCGTATCGGAGGTTGAACAGACGTGATGCCGGCGTGGTAGGCCCACGGGGCCCCGGCAGCTAGCGCCGCGGCGTACCGCGGACATTCCTCAGCATGCGCTCCAATCCGAACTCCCGTTCCCATTAAGAACTCATCCTGAATGGTCGCACCCGTGAACTTGAAGTGTGATTTGAAGAGCTTTTGCCATGCTTTTGGATCGGCTTCGTCGATCCCGTAAAGCCACGCCCGCGCACTGCCATGCGTCATCGCAAGGTCTTCAAATGCCTGTGCATTGTGTCGAATCGCGATTGCCTTCTGCCCGTGACGGATGTTTCGCACATCAGAGGTAATCACTGCGATGTCTTCATCCGACAGACGCGCGATGGTAGGAACTTCAAAGTCATGCCAAACCGCGTGGAGGCCAGCCCTTCGCTTCAAAATGATGTCCCATGACAGTCCCGCCTGCAGCACTTCGTAGCAAAGCCGTGAAAAGAGCTGATTGTCGTTGTCAGGGGGGATGCCATGTTCAAAGTCATGGTGATGAATATGGATGTCCGTGGCATTACCCGAGCGGCACCAATCGCAGTAGAGAGTCATTCAAAACAAGAATATCTAGAAAGCAGCATGTTGCCACTGTGAATGCGAAATTCGGCTGTCACTTACATGTTTTCATTTACCTTATAGTGATGCTTGTATAACAAATTGGTTGGAACTTACACCGTTCGACCTCTGTAAATAGTTCGGTGTCACATGGTGCGCGCATGGTGCGTACCTAATGGTGGAGCATGATTATGAACAAGCATTTCATCAGCACAACAGCAGCACTAACCTTGCTCGGCATCACGTGCACCGGGACGATTGCGCTTACATCGCAGCCACAGGAGCAGGATGGCGTAGATATTCGCTTAAAGAAATCCAAGGACCGGCCTGATGTCGACAATGGCGGCCGCGAGTCCTACGGTGGGCTACCGTTGCGTGCGCAGGATACCAAAGTCGTATTGCTTCCGGTCATTAATGGAAGTGGCGAAAAGGATGAGCGTCAGCGCTACGACCAGGCCGTGAAGGGTGATCAGGAGCTGCAAAAAGTCTTTTCTGAGCGTGGCTTTGATGTCATTTCCGGTCAGGCAGTGCACCGGATGCTGATCGACAACGAGATTGACCTCACTAACGAAGAGTATTGGAATCGCGCGACGCTGTACAAAGTCGGCAAAAAACTCAATGCCCACTTGGTGGTGTTCGTCGTCATAGACAATGTTGAACAGGTCCGCCAGTTCACCCCAGTCACCAAAGATCAGGAACTCGTTGGCAAGGTGCGCTGTCGGACGTGGATTATCGATGCGGTAAACGAACGGGCGATCATTGCGAGCAAAAAAACCGAAGCATCCAGCAAGAACTTCATTTACGCGGAAGTCGACAGCGGCGCCCGCTTAATCCGCAACACGGTGCCAAAGGCAGTCAAAAACGGTGTTGAGGAGTTCGTAAATGGATACCGAAAATCGAGATAGGTCCCGGGTGACCATCGACTAAATGGTGCAGGGCACGTGTAAACGTAGCCCTGTTTCCATGATGAGGCAGACAGAGAGGAAGAACAAATGGAAAAGACACGGATCACAGTTGCACATGGAGATGGCATCGGGCCCGAGATCATGGCCGCGACGCTTCGGATTCTGGCTGCTGCGGATGCGCGCCTTGAGCTCGAGACGATTGAGGTTGGTAAGGCAGTCTACGAGCGCGGATTTACCAGTGGCATTGCGCCGGATGCCTGGGAGTCTATTCACCGGACTGGCGTCCTCCTGAAGGGTCCGATTACCACGCCACAGGGCGGTGGTTATAAGAGTCTGAATGTAACGCTGCGCAAGAGTCTGGGACTTTACGCCAATGTGCGTCCCTGCGTTGCCTATGCGCCATTTGTGAAGACCCGGCATCCCAAAATGGATGTCGTCATCGTCCGCGAGAATGAAGAAGATCTCTACGGTGGCATCGAACACCGCCAGACGGATGAGTGTGTGCAGTGCCTAAAGCTGATTACTCGTCCGGGATGTGAACGTATTGCGCGGTTTGCCTTTGAATATGCGCGCGCCCATGGCCGCAAGGCAGTCACGACATTCACCAAAGACAACATCATGAAGCTGACTGATGGTCTGTTTCACAAGGTTGTGGATGAAGTTGCGCTTCAGTACAGCGATATCAAGAACTCCCACATGATTATCGATATCGGGGCTGCGCGTCTGGCCGATACACCAGAGCAGTTCGATGTGGTTTTGACGAGTAACCTCTACGGCGACATCGTCAGCGATATTGCAGCACAGGTTGCAGGGTCGGTCGGGCTGGCGCCAAGTGCGAATATTGGTGCAAGTGGCGCGATGTTCGAGGCAATCCACGGAAGCGCACCTGACATCGCGGGCAAGGACATCGCAAACCCGGGTGGCCTCTTGCTGGCGGCGGTCATGATGTTGGTTCACATCGGCCAGCCGGATGTCGCGGCTAAGATTCAGAACGCCTGGTTGAGGACGATTGAAGATGGCATCCATACCGGGGATATCTATGTCGAAGGGCAAAGTGCCGAGCTTGTTGGAACAACGGCCTTTGCGGATGCGGTCATTTCCCGCCTTGGTCAGCTTCCCGAGGTCCTGACTCCGGTGGCGTATGCCGCGGTCAGCAACCCGGCACAAACAGCGAGTCTGGTTCGCGAAGACCGTGCTCCAGCATTACCAAAGGAACTGGTCGGCGTGGATGTCTTCTTCCACTGGCGTGGTGACAAGCCTGCGACGCTTGCGCAGCATTTGCAGCTGACGGATGGTGATGGACTTCGCTTGACGATGATTTCAAACCGAGGGCTTACGGTGTGGCCAAATGCTGCATCGGATGCGTTTTTGGCAGATCACTGGCGATGTCGCTTTGAGGCGAGTACTCCGACGGGCCGTGTGACGCACCAGCAGATTATTCGCTTGCTGAGCCGTATTGCGGATGCAGGCTACGACTTCATCAAGACCGAAAACCTGTGTACATTCGATGGTGTCCCAGGGTATGCGCTGGGTCAGGGTCAATAATCCGGTAATTCCGTGACGTGAGGGCTTAACTAATAGTTGGAGTGTGTTGGATGATTATGACGAGACGAAGATTGTTTGCGATGGTGGTACCCGCGCTTGCGTTGGTTACATTTGGATGCGGTGGTGGAAGCAGCACGCCGGCAACGCCGGCTGGTGGAACCCTGACCCGGATGATTAGCGGTGACACATATACGTTCGCGGTGAAGGGCTACAGCAAGTTTCCATCGGGTGGATTTTCGTATTCCGGGACGGCTGTACTGGGAATTACAGACAACGAGACTCTTGGGTCCAAAACCGGACTCATCAAGTTGACAGCAACCACAAACATGACGATGAACGGCGAACCTGGCTCATCGGTGTCGGATACGTGGTACAGCTACGATGCCAGTGGGAATATGTTGGAAGTGGCCAACAAGGATTCCGAAGACCCGCTTTTTGAGCAGGCCAATCCGTTTGTATTCCTCCCTGCGAACTACGCAGTTGGTCAGAGTGGTAGCTATACCAAAACCAATGCCGACGAGACGACCAGTAATGTAACTTGGGAAGTCCATGAAAAGTCGGTGGTCACGGTGCCGGCGGGTAAGTTTGAGACGTTTGTTGTGAAGGTCATTGACACGCAATCAGATGGTGTGGTTTCGAAGACTGAGTATTACGTTGCCCCACAGCTCGGGTATCCGGTGAAGATAGAAAATAAGGTTACTGGTCCAGGTGGCGTCAGCCAGACGGATGAAGGTGTTTTGAAGTCCTATACATTCGCACCCCGCGGCTAGTTCGGATGAACGAAAACCAGAAGAGCCCGTGCAGTATCTGCGCGGGCGCTTTGTTTTTTTAGCCATTGGATTCTTCAGGTGGCTCTTTGGTCTCCGCAGCGCGAATGACCTTGTATACAGTCTTTGGACTGACCTTGAGGATCCGGGTTATCTTTGTGATGGGATGACCCGCATCGACCATCGCCTTTATTTGTGCAACCCGCTCTGGTGAAATTCCACGTCTCGCCGGATCCGGTGTGAACGTGCGTCCGCATTCCTTGCAAATGTAGCGCTGACTACCTCCGCGGTTGCTTCCAAAACGGACACATTGATGTGATGCGCATCTGGTGCACGCAATAGTTGTTAACTTTTGTACGTTAGAAAGTTGGTCCATTACACGCACATCACAAAACTAAGGGGTGATGTGACATTTATTTCGACTGACCAACAGTCACTACAACAAATCGATGCACCACATAGCCTCAGATTAGACATCAGTAGGCAATTTACACCAGATAAAGTAGAACGTACATCAACGCCTACCGGAAATTCATCAACGCATTAGGGAAAGATTAGCCCAATTTAGACTTTCTATATTGATGATGACCTATCATGCTCACTACTTCAAGGAATCTCCATGATTTATTACGCAGAAATGCATTTTGTATGTACTTTAGCCGCTGAAATAATTTATTTGACCTATTTCTATCTACAAAATGGAACATTATTGGCAATTTAGAACTACTAGTACACACTATAGAATGTACATAATGTGTCACCCGGCATAAATGTGCGATCAGGTTGATTGGGAAGTCTATGGTGAGTATGCAACGATAAGTTGTTTCTGTTATTGCGGGCGGACACAGCGGTCCACCCCTACGCAGAGGATTTGCGTTTAATCACGAAATTCGAATACGCAGACGCGGCGTGGGCGGAGCGGCGTGTTTGGTGGAGGCCGGAGGCATAAACGACCGGGGGAATAAACCAAACGGACACAAGACAAAACATCCCATTCCCGCGATTGCGGGAACCAAGCACCCGGCGGGAGCTGGTGATCATCCCGGTCGTCTTGGTGACGGCCGTAGCCGAATATGCCGTGCAGCCTAATATCCAAAACCAAATGAAAATCCGACAGGTGCCGGCGGACACAGCGGTCCGCCCCTACGCAGAGGATTTGGAATCGAACACGCCGTGAAGCCCAACAACCGGACCACGTGACCAGCAAATCCATACCTAGTCTTTAACGATGAGCCCCAGATCACGTAGTAAATGCAGTGGCGTACCATCCGCATGTACAGGCTTGTAACCAAGCGGTACCCACCCCTCTGCAATACGGTAAACCGTCTTCGGACTGACACGCACCGCCTGCGCAATCAAATGCTTTGAACATCCCTTGGCTATGGCAACCTTAATGATGTCGACCTTTAGGGGAGAAATAGTACGCGTGTTCGGTTTTGGAGTAAATGTCTTCCAGCAGGATGTACACCGCCAACGGACTGTTCCACCACGATTCTGACCAAACCTCTGGACGCCCTCAGCGCCACAATGGAGACAGCTCGGCCGAGCCTCAGACCGCTTTGGGTTCGATTGACTTAGTCGTACATCCATGAACTCCAAATACCAACGATGAATCATCGGAGCCATACTCAATTGTGTGTATTGCAGAATCGTGATTTCCGGTGTATGAGGCAACGTTTGCATCAGCAATGACTCACCATCAAAACCAAAATAGTCTTTCCGAAATGCGTTTACATCCTCCATCAACGCATCTTTGCAAACCTGACCGTGGTGACTGAGGTGTGGCTCTCCAGGCGTCGTTCCCACGCACACTCCCACTCCGGAGTTCATCCATCAGGATACACTTGATAGGTATGAGCACGAATGTCAAACGGATTGTAATGGCCGCGAACGGCGACCTGACCGGCCGCGCCGAAGACCTGCTCCTTAAGGTAGTCCAAAGCGCTGACATCACCCACGGAATCGATGGCGGAACACGTCACTTTCTCCGCCACGAGATACTTCCAACCATCGTCACAGGAGACTTTGATTCCCTCAGCCCGGATGAACGCGCGTATTTACAGGCATCTGGCTCCGATGTCATCCACACGCCGGATCAGGACTACACAGACCTTGAAAAAGCACTGACAATCGCCACGACACGCCATCCACATGCTGAGATCACTATTTTTGGTGCCACAGGCGGTCGCCTTGACCATCAACACTCCGTCCTCTCCACCCTCACCAGCTTTGGCAGACGACACCGCATTGAGCTCATTGACTCCCACGGCACCACATTCCATGCGCAGAGCGGAATGATCATGAGCGATGATGCCCTGGTCGGCAGGACCATCTCTCTTATTTCCCTCGGGCCTGTTCACGGTGTGCGCACCAGCGGGGTCGCATGGCCACTTTCGGATGAATCCCTCATCCCCGGAAAACGGGATGGCACCCTCAATCGCATTACCAGCACACCTGTTGTGATCGCTGTTTCAGAGGGTGACCTCCTCGTACATATTCACCACGCACCCGATTCAGCCCGCGTAGCTGTCGTCACCAATGACCAAATGCTGCAGCGCCTCATCGATGTACGCTGGCATGTCCTTCGCCCAAACCGGCCACGTAGCGCCGCACAGTTCGATATCGACAACGCACCTGGGACCGTACACATATTGGCATCCGATGATGCCGGTAACCCCGTCGGCTGCGCGACGCTTGCGGAAGTCCCGGATGGCTCTTTGCAGCTACGCGGGATGGCTGTAAACACCCACCATCAAGGCACCGGTATCGGACGCGCCATTCTGGCTGAAGTTTGTCGCCACGCCGCCGCAAAGTCCGCACCACTCTGGTGCAACGCCCGCCTACACGCCATTCCGTTTTACGAGCGCAATGGCTGGGAGACGGAAGGGGATGTTTTCCATGTCCCGGATGTCGGTCCGCACAAAGTGATGCGTTTTAGAGGAGTTTCCCATTGACCCAACGTTCGATTGATGTCACGCCACGTACCGAAGATGCCTTGGCTATCCGGGATGCCATTTACAAACTGGAAGACCAGCTCCCGGTCGAAGTCACCGATGAAGTCATCGAAAAGGCGGCATGGTGGGGCGCTACAGTCCTCGCTGGCAATGACACGCTCAACCTGACACGTATCACAGACCCGGATGAAATGGCGCTTAAGCACTTTGTTGACTCATGGAGCGTTATGGGCGTCCTCCGGGATGTGCCCGCTGGCGCAATGTTGCTCGATATCGGAACGGGTGCTGGCTTTCCAGGAGTGCCAATCGCCATCGCACGGCCCGACCTCACGACCATTTTCATCGACACCATGGGCAAACGCCTTCATTGGATAAAGGCTGCGTATGCCACTCTCGGATGGGATGCCCCGAAAACCGTCCATGCGCGCGCAGAAGTCATCGGATGTGATGAAAAGTGGCGTGAGCAGGCGGATGTTGTTCTCGCCCGGGCTGTGAGCGCGATGCCAACGCTGCTCGAGTGGTGCGGACCTCTGGTGAAGCGTGGTGGTTTGTTTGTGGCCATGAAGGGCCCGGAAGTTGAGCCATATGGTAGCGCCGCACGCCAGCTTGGTCTGACCCACGAGAAGACAATCAACGGGACGCTTTACGGAATTGAAGAGATTGAGCGAAACATTGTCTGCTTCCGCAAAACGGCAAAAACGCCCGTAAACCTGCCACGTGCCATCAATGAGATCAAGCGCAAGCCTCTCGGCTAATCTTCATTCACGAGCTGCCAGGATGCCCCGAATATCACCAATGGACGCCTGTTAACAAATGACCGCTTGGGTAAATGTAGCGCATAATGCACGCTATGGACTCCGGCGTCGCATCTAAACCCAACAAGCTCTCCATCCCGCTGTGGCTACAAGTCATTTTCGGTGTCCTTATTGGCACCGCAATCGGGATTCTCCTTGGAAAAACCAGCCCGCTCGGGGCCGACCCGGGACGCCTAAAGTGGCTTGATACGGCGGGTGGCACCGGGATGTTGGTGATACAGGTCCTCCGCGCGCTGGCGGTCCCACTTGTCTTTTTCGCGATTATTGATGGCATCGTCCACATCAGTATTCCTAAGCGCTCCATTCCAAAGCTTCTCGCGGTTTGCGCGCTGAACACAAGCGTCGCAATGTTAATCGGTCTCACCCTGATGAACACGCTTCAGCCTGGGAAAGCATGGCAGGGAAAAGTCGATTCGCTGATCAGCGCAACGGGTGCCAAGGCTCCGGATGCCAAGAAGTCCGATGACCCGGCATCCCCCGGCGCAACGCTCGAGATCCTCCCGAACATCACCTATATCGTCCCCAGCAGCCTTGTCCGCCCTTTTGTCTACAATAACCTGCTCAGCGTTGTTTTGATTGCGGTCTTCCTTGGCTCAGCGCTCCGAGCGATCCGGCAAAAGGCCATCGATGGCGCAGAGCTGCTCGAACGTGCCGTCCACGCCTGCTATCACCTCCTGCTGCAAATGCTTGAGTGGACCATTAAGGCAATCCCAATCGCCGTTTTGCTGATTGTGAGCAAAGTCGTTGGAAACACCGGCCCCAGCGTTTTTACATTACTTGGCGGCTTCCTAGGCATCGTCGTCGCAGGGCTGCTTATCCATGCGCTGATCTACTACCCGCTGGCAGCCTGGGTGTTCGGTCGACGAAACCCTGCCACGTATTTTGGCAAGAGCGCCGATGCAGTCATTTCGGGCCTCTCCACCAACTCAAGCCTCGCGACGGTGCCAATCACGCTGCGCTGCCTTGAAAAGCTTGGCGTGTCGCATGGAAATGCGCGCCTCTCGGCGTGTATTGCGACCAACTTGAACAACGATGGCATCACCCTTTACGAAGCGATGGCGGCCATTTTCCTAACCCAAGCCCTCGGGATGCCGCTTGGTCTGGCGGGTCAAATCACGGTTGTTCTTGCATCCTGTTTCGCCGCCGCAGGCATCGCCGGAATCCCGGAAGCCGGTCTTATCGTCCTTCCTCTGGTTCTTGGTGCCGCCGGGCTCACACCGGAAACCGTCGCCATCGCGCTTCCGTTGCTGCTCCCCGTCGACTGGATTATCGCCCGTCTGCGCTCAGGCGTGAATGTGCTGAGCGACATCCTGGTTGCGATTCAGCTGGATGGACCGACAAAGCACGCCCCAAAGGCCTGATCAGCTGGTGTAGAGAACCACGGTTCCGCCGGGCTCGAGCTGCCAAATCATCCCAGCACCAGCGGATGCCCGTAAACCCACTGCGTCATCGGAATACCCAAGCTGCCAGCGCTCCATCCCGGTAATGTCAACCCGCTTCGTTGAGAGGTTAACAACGACCCGGATAACCTTCCAAGGGTCACTTGCATCCGCGCCATCCAGCTCCCACGCGAGGACCTGCTCAGGGATGCCGGTCCGTACCAGTTTCACCACAGCCGGTCCACTAAGACGGGTATTGCTGCGGAATGCAGGATGCGCTTTACGAAGCGCAGCGAGGCCGCTGATATGGCTGATGCACTGGGCATCCGCGGGTGTCAATGTACGCCAAATGTACTGATTGACCTTATCGCCCGCATTGTACGAGTTGTGGTTACCGCCTTTGGTACGACCGATTTCGATGCCACCTTCGATGAACGGGATGCCGTGCGAGAGCATCGTAACCGTAATCCCGGCTCGTACTGCTGCATTGACGCGGTCTGAGTCCGTACCCGCCCCGAGGACGCGCGCGAGTTTATCGCGCAGAGTCATGTTGTCATGTGCGCTGATGTAATTCACGCTCTCCGCCGGCAGCGCGGCGAAATCAGGTGAGCCTCTCAGCACACGCAGCATCGCCGCCGGATCCCAACCAGCACCGGTGAGAACGCCTTTGCCATCGCCATCCAGGTCGCCACGGAACATCCCGCGAAAGGTGTCATTGAATACGGCGACACCGGTTCCGCGCTGATCGCCTTTACCAAGGCGTACCGGTCCCCCGCCGCTCCACGGTTCACCGTAGAGGATAATCCCTGGCCGGATGACATCGAGGAGTTTACGAACAGCCTTTGCCGTCGCGGGCGTGAAGATACCTAAGAGATCAAAGCGGAAGCCATCGATATGGTATTCCCGTGCCCAGAAAGCGATGCTGTCACAAATGAACTTCCGGACCATGGTGCGCTCATCGTTGAGGGCATTTCCAACGCCGCTTTCATTAATGACATTGCCTTCGTGGTCTGTCCGGAACCAGTAGTACGGAACAGCCGCCCAGAATGCGCTGGAGTCCCCACTTGCCGGAACAGAGTGGTTATAAACAACATCCATCACCAACCCGATTCGGGAGCGGTGGAGAGCCTGTACAAGCTGCTTGACTTCCCGGATGGTTCGCTCTGAGTCCCCGGGACGCGTGGCGTACTGCTCCTCAGGGACATCGAAAAGAGTGGTCTCGTAGCCCCAGTTGTAATCGCGCGAGTGTTCAGGGTTGAAGTTCTGAAACGGAAGGAGGTGGAGGTGGGTGATGCCAAGACGGACCAGGTGGTTGATGCCCGTTGGCTCGCCGCTGACCGGATTGGATGTGCTCATCGCAAGGCCGGCGTATGTTCCGCGGAGGGCCTCGGGGACGCCGCTACCAGGGTGGGTGGTCAGATCACGGATATGCGCCTCATAGAGAATGGCATCCGTTTGCTGAGCAACGCGAACAGGGCGGTCATTTTCCCAACCCGCCGGGTTGGTTCGCGACAGGTCTACGGAAATGGACCACTGCGCATCCGGTGTCGCGGCACGGCTATGGATATCTACCGCATGCACGATACGGTCAACGTGGTGATAGATGAAGCGGTATGGCCGGAGGTGAAAGTCACCATTAGCACGGAATTCCCAGACGCCGTAGCCAATGTTACGCATCGGGCGCTGCCCAAAACCCATCCCGCTGCGAAACTCGATTTCAACGGAATGCGCAACCGGACTCCACGTCCGGATGACAATGCCCGTTCGGGTGCACTTGGGGGTGAGATCCATCATTGCCGGGCAGTATTCCGGTTGATCGAGTATCCCACGCGGATGAACAGGATAAACACGCTTTGTCCCGGAATCTGTCAGCGTGATGACTTTGTGTGCAATGCCTTTTGGGACAGGTGCTGCGAGCACGATTGAAAGAAAGCGGGTTTCGGCAACAGTGGATGGCAGCCAGCGCTCTTCCTTTGTCGGCGTCGGGATGCTCTCCGGGTCAGTGACAGAGTTCCTGATGGTCTGATGGTTGTAATCGACCACAAACCTGACGATGCCACTTTGTCGAACGGTGAGCTCGATGTTATCTCCGCCGGGCTTAAAGTCTTTGCCGACATTGTCTGCCCATGTACCACCCCGGGCTACCTTGTAGGAATACGTCCCTGCCGGAAGGCGAACGGCAAGGGTGTAGACGCCGGGCGACTCAAGCTTCATCCGCGTCGTGCGGCCACCAGGTTGCCAGTCAGCCTCACCAAGCGCGCGTTGCAATGTTCCGGGAAGGGTGACCATATCGGCATCTGCTGCGCCATCCAGCTCGGATACAGAACGCACTGGGATATGGGTTTTGCCGTCAATAGATAATGTGAAGCGCTTCGCGGCATCCCGCAGCTGGACAGGAAGATCAACAACAAGTGTCACCTGCGATCGTCCATCAAGGAATGCACGGTAACCTCGGACGTCTCCGCTGCGCCACCCGGCAACGGTGGATGATGGATCTGAGTGGTGGAGTAAAGTCATTTTCCCTGGGATCTAGAATGTCGGTGTTGCGAAACCACGCGATGACATCCAACACGTATCACGCAATAAATACACCAGACATCAGTGAGTCGAAAATAATGTACGGGATGTCAGCACGTTTGTGAAGCAAGCCGGGCTTTGTCGTGTTCGGTATTATCTCTGCGCATGCATATTGAGTGGCTTTTGGATGAAACATATGAGGTTCTGGGTGGCATGGATGCCATTGAGCGATATGTCAGGACAGCCGTCTCACACATTCCGCTTGATCACCAGCGTGGCCTCTCTCGCGTCGTTTTGCTGGACTACGATCCGCGCGGTCGCAACCTCGGCGTTTACCAACGCGACCACACCGGAAATCGCGTCGAGCTCTATCTCATCCCGCATCTTAGAGACAGTCAGCTCGCTCATCCTGCTATTAGCCACTGGGTCTTTCTCTTGCATATAGCCCATACGCTCTTCCATGAAGTCGGGCATCACGTCACACTAACCATCAATAAGCGGATGGCCCCGTCCAAGGGCCGGGCCGGTGTAACGGATGCCAAAGAAAAGTGGGCTGAGCAATATGTCGCCAAGCGCATGACAAGCTTTCTGAAGCAGCTGATTGCCCCGGGTGGCATCGCCCACGACGATGTCCAAAGACTTGAATCCGCCCGTCGCTGCTTACTTCCGGTAGCCGGAATCACCGAGCCGCTGCTCCTTGCAGCTGCGGGTCATCCGGCCACCGATGATGATTAATTACGGAGCTTGCAGAACCTGCCCCGCAGCAGCAAGGCGTGGTCTAAGAGCTGAATACGGAACGGCCTGAGCTGGCGTGCCCTTTTCGAGCGCGATGTCTACTGCGATTGCCGCACTTTCGGCGAGGACCATGAAGACTGGCTCCATCCGGACGCTGCCGAAGGCAATATGTGATGCAGACAACGCAACAGGGACCCATATATTGGTGCAGTAACCCGTTCGCGGGACGATGCAGCGGTACGACACGGTATATGGCTTTACGCCAACTTGAACGTCTCCTTCGTTACGTACAAAGCCATTGGCATCCACAAATCGCCGGCAGTTGTGCGAATCCATGTTGTAGGAACCCATCCCGATACTGTCGCGGAACACACGCGTGCCCCGACACTCACGCTCAGTGAGTACAGCATCCGAAACCATACGACGCGCTTCACGAACGTAGAGCTGATGTGACCATCCACCGGTGCGTGGAAACTCATCAAGACACATCCCGTACCCTGACATCCGCAAGCTGATCGCATCAGGGACATCCCCTTCGGTCGCCAGATACCAGTACCACCCAGCTTGCCATGCAACGTGACGCTGGAAGATCAACTCACGCTCAGCGTAGGAAGCCTCCGGCCAGCGATCGCTTCCACCGATGAAGTCCGTCGAGACCGCACCATGGTTGTTGTGATCCACTTTGTTCATCACGATGGGATCAAACTTGCCAAACCAGTCGTTGTAGCTTGTCTTCAGGAGCCTTGTCACAAGAGCATAGTCGGCCTTGTTGTAGCCCACTGGTTTTTTGAATGGACGACGATTTGGAGCAAGCTGCGTCAGACACATCCGGAAATTGTATGCTTGCACACGGTTGTCACCGTTACCGATTGCTCCGAGGGGGGCGGGGTCGATACCCGGGAGGAGCCCGGATGACGGGTTGCCTTCCACGATGTACGGATCGATTTTGATGTCATTTTTGAATTGGTGATAATTGCGGACCTGAACGCCATTGATGGTCTCGTTGTAGACACTGTTGGATTCGCGTCCAACCGTGTACTTGACACCTGCGCGGGCCATGAGGTCTCCCTCGTAAGAGCAGTCAATGAACGCCTTGGCATCCATTGTCAGGCCGCTCGTACACACGATACGCCTAATGGTCTGGCCCTTCATTTCGACTTTGTCGACGAACTGGCTATGGTAGACCGTGACCTGGTGTTCTACCAACCACTCCAGCAGGACGCGCTCGGCAACATGGGGCTCGAACTTGAACTCTTCCGCTTTTCCATAGTGGGCACCGCACTCGCGATAAAACTCCCGACTAAGCCCTCCGATAACCGTTTGAACGCCCGTATCGGTAAAGGACAGGCCACCGGATGTCATCCCGCCCACGAACCGGCTTGGGTTGAGGATGATAACACTGCGTCCACGTTTTCGAAGGGCGATTGCGGCGACAACTCCCGCGGCGGTTGCCCCGTAGACGCAGACATCCGCCGTAATCACTGGCCGGCTGGGAAAGGGTGCCGGCGGTCGGTAGTAGTAGAGGTTCGGGTGGATTTCAGGTTCGGGAAATTGTGCAATCACGATGTATGTCCAGTCTTTTCCAGGCTATCCAAGGATGTAACAAGTCTGGTCCAGTGTTCCCGTTGGTGACGGATTTCATCCGTGGCATGAGGAACGCAAACGCTCTGACCACTTTTGAGGATTGCAGCGATGTCGTCAATTGATGAAAAGATTCCCGATGCAAGGCCAGCGAGAGCAGCGGCACCAAGTGCGGTTGTTTCCAGACAGGCCGGGCGGATGGCGATGCAATCCGTAAAGTCAGAATGCAGCTGAATCAAATCATCGTTTGCCGCCGCACCGCCATCCATGCGAAGCTCCGTGATTTCTTCGGAAAGCGCGGGTCGCATCGCATCCACGAGGTCAGCATTTTGGAGTGCGATGGCATCGAGGGTTGCGCGGGCAATATGAGCTTTCGTGGTCCCACGTGTAATACCAAAGATGGACCCGCGGACATTTGGATTCCAGTAGGGTGCGCCAAGCCCGGACAGTGCGGGGACAAAGACGACACCACCGGAATCCGGGACACTTGCCGCGAGGGCTTGGACTTCTGATGATGTCGTGATGATGCCGAGGCCATCCCGGAGCCACTGCACCGCAGCGCCCGCGATGAAGACCGAGCCTTCGAGGGCATAGGTTGTTGTGCTCCCAAGCGTCCAGGCGATGGTTGAGAGGATGCCGGCGGGTGGGTTTGGTGGTGTGGTTCCGGCATTGACGAGCAAAAACGAGCCTGTCCCAAGTGTGCACTTCAGCATCCCGGGCGCAAAGCAGCCCTGTCCAAAGAGTGCAGCCTGCTGGTCACCAAGGACGGCACAAATGGGAATCCGGATGCCATTGAAGGTGTAGTGACCAAATGAGGCATCGGATGAAAGGACATCCGGGAGGGCGGCTTTTGGCACACCGAAAATGTCACAAAGAACCGGGTCCCACCCCAGTGTTGTGGTGTTGTAGAGAAGCGTCCGACTGGCATTACTGGGGTCAGTGACATGGTTTTCGCCATTTGTCAGGCCGTAGATAAGCCAGCTGTCGATGGTGCCGAGGGCCAGATCACCGGTCTCGGAAGCTGCTGCTACTGCGGGAATGTTTGCCAGCATCCAGGACCACTTCGTCGCAGAGAAGTACGGATCGACGAGGAGGCCGGTGCGCTCCCGGATGTCAGCAGCAAGTCCTTGGGAGCGAATTTCTTCGCACAGCGGGGTTGTTCGGCGACATTGCCAGACAATGGCATTGCAGAGCGGTTTACCGGTGGAGCGGCTCCATGCGACGGCGGTTTCGCGCTGGTTTGTGATGCCTATGGCTGCGACATTTTGTGCGCCGACCTCAGTTATCACTGCATCCAAAACATCGCGTTGAACAGCAAGGATCTCGCTTGCATCGTGTTCAACCCAGCCGCTTTGCGGAAAGTGTTGCGTGAAGGACTTTTGGTGGGTTGCGATGGGTGTGAGGGTTTTGTCGAAGGCGATGGCGCGGCAGCTCGTCGTCCCGGCATCCACTGCGATGAGGACGGATGGTGATTGAGTGTCCATGTTTGGAGTGTATCAATTCAGGATTCCGTTGTTTGAAGCAGGGTAATGGTGTGGCTGAGACAGTGCGGTGGCATACAATGCGCTAATTCTTCCGTCTGGTGTGATTCGGCGATGTTGCCGTTGATGTCCGGAACACGAGGCGTGAAACGAGGGAATGATGAACCGACGAAACTTCATGCTGACCGCTGCCGGGCTTGCACTTGCCGGCACATTTGCGGTTGCACCTGCGAATGCTGACTTTTACGACTACCTCGCGCGTCCCGAGCCTGAGTACAAGTGGTCGCTGACCGAGAAGCGCGAACTGCCAGCGGGAACCATCTACGACATGAAGATGACATCCCAGGTCTGGCAGAACATCAAATGGGACCACCGGGTTCAGCTTTTCGTCCCGAAGGAAGTCAAGCGTCCCGGCTTCTGCACAATGCTCAATACAGGTGGCAGTGGAAGTAAGGAAAACGACCTGATTGCGTTGACCGTTGCAACAAGCACGGGCGCACCCTTTGCCATCATTCATAACATTCCAAACCAGCCGCTTTACAATGGCCTCACGGAAGATGCTCTGATTGTCTACACGTGGGTGAAGTTTATTGAGACTGGTGATGAGTCATGGCCGCTGCACTTCCCGATGGCAAAGGCCGTCATCAAGGCAATGGACACTGTTCAGGCATTAACGAAGCAAGAGTCCCTGCCGGCGCTGGATCGCTTTGTGATTACCGGTGCATCCAAGCGTGGCTGGACCACCTGGCTCGTCGGCGCATCCGGGGATAAGCGCGTTGCTGGTATCGCTCCGATGGTGATTGACATCCTGAATGTCAAAGCCCAGCTGGCGCATCAGCTGGAGCATTATGGCAAACCAAGTGAGCAGGTAGAGGATTACTCCGCGGTTGGGTTTGACAAGATTTTGTCCGGTCCTAAGGGCGATCGCCTGATGCAGCTTGAGGATCCGTATTCTTACCGCGCTAAGTTGACGGTGCCAAAGATGATCCTCCTTGGCACGAATGACCGCTACTGGTCGCAGGACTCGCTCAACCTCTACTGGGATGGTCTTGTAGGCGAAAAGAGCGTTCTGTATGCACCAAACAGTGGGCATGGGCTTGAGGACCGTGGGCGTGTGCTTGCCACATTGAGCGCATTTTCGCGTTCGGTTGCTGAGAAGAAACCGATGCCTGCTCTCCGCTGGACCCGTAAGGAGCTGGCAAATGGCAGCTGTGACTTCGTGGTTACGAGCAACACGCCGATTGTCAGCGCACGGATTTTCCGCTGTGAAGCGCCTACCCGTGATTATCGTGACAGTAAGTGGAGCAGCATCGAGTTGACAGTCCCTGCGGGCGGCAAGTCGGTGAAGGCGAATGCGCCAAAGCCTGCAACGGGCTGTGCAGCATCGTATGTCGAAGTGACATACGGAGCAGGAGCGGAGAAGTTTACACTCTCGACACAGATGCAGCTGCTTGGAAAGCCGGTCAGCGCACCAAAGTAGTTCGATTTAGAACATCAAACACCCCTGTGGAGATTCCATAGGGGTGTTTTTCATTTTGGTGTTTAGGGATGATTTGAGCCACGCAGTGCAACGGGCTTTCGAAAGCTCCGCCTACTTCGGCGGCGGGACCACTCCAATCGTCAGCAGAATGTTGGCATAGATACGCTGCTCGCCGGTGGCAATCACAAGGGCGACATCCGGTTCGCAGGCAGCATCGTATAACTGATGAATTTCGTGTTGTTGACAATTCTGGGAATGAACAAAAAA
>VFQT010001066.1_pt1 | contig 35615 bp, 18 predicted proteins | sample 3512381 | NCBI WGS metagenome assembly VFQT01 (sample SAMN10412376, study PRJNA504923) | tailings metagenome | isolation source: Relicate 2 Philex TSF3 active mining site | place: Philippines: Tuba, Benguet | collected 2017-08-29 | reverse complement strand
GCTGGAGCACAGCAGCTTGGGTCAGCATTGCAGCCGTTGCCACAGCCGTTACCAGCTGGAGCACAGCAGCTTGGATCAGTTGTGCAGCCGTTGCCGCACGCGTCTGCTGGTGCACAGCATGTTACTGGTGCACAGCATGAATCTGGAGCGCCACAGCTGTCACAGCATGGTGGCTTAATGTCTGAACACTTGCGCTGGTACGTGTACACGTTGGTGTGGCACGGACGAGCAATCGTTGGCTTGCAGCAGGCTGGCTGACAGTCTTCTGCACAGCCACAGCTCTTACATCCACCGGAACCGAACAGACCAGCTTCAGCTGATCCCATCATTCCGGCCAGTGCGAGTGCTGCACTGAACATCCTGGACCATTTCATCTTACAGTGTCTCCTTCTCAAGGAAATCGTTCCTTCGACCACCCTGGCCACTGGTTGTCCGTCACTATCGTCTTCGGCAGACCTTTGCCGTTTCCCTCGACCTGCGGCGGGACTGGTTGAACCTTCACACCACGTCGCTGCTACTCAGAATCACGGACGTTCCATTTGGCAAAAGAGTCGATGATTTCACATCGGTTTATCGGGTATTGAGATCTCCCTGATCTCAACTTGCCATTTGCAGTCCGAGGGACTAGGCAGGTCTATCGTCGAGTCGAATTCCGCAGCTTGAGTTTCCAGAGGTGATTGCGCCACAAATACTTGCGCTGTTTTTTCGTCCTGTTGTAACGGTCGCGAAGGCTGGGAAAGATGACCACGAAAAGTCTGGCCGCATAATCGTTACACCTTCTCAGGTCGTGTTAATCTGGGGCGTTCTGACGGGAGTTTTCACGAGGAATCGGTTGTTCGACCTGTAGCGAGCACAGACCGTTGCCACTGGAAGCGGGAGCAAATTTCGATACCCAACGATTTGCTTTTGAGAAAACTGCCTCGCGACCAATTCTCTCCGCGGTCTTTCTTTGATGATCGTTTCCCCTATATCATCCGGAGATCACACCGCTGAGTTTCCGCGATTCCTGTTTCCGCGATCCTGACGCGGACACACCGAACTTGCCGCCACCCCTACTGCGATCTGGGCTTTCTCATGGAAATGCTGGTCATTGTTCTGTCATCTGCTGTCCTCCTGACCGTGGCCTATTTCACGTATGGCCGATTGCTGAGCCGTCTGTTCCAGCTGGATGACAGGACTCCCACACCAGCTGTGTCGATGAGAGACGACCTGGACTACGTCCCGTGTGAAACCGCCCCGCTGCTCAGTCAGCATTTTTCAGCTATCGCAGCGGCCGGGCCGATTGTTGGTCCAATTCTCGCCGGGCGCGCCTTTGGGTGGCTCCCTGCCCTGCTCTGGATTCTGGCGGGATCCATCCTGGTCGGAGGTGTTCATGACTTCGCCGCTCTGATGGCTTCGATTCGACATCGTGCCAGTTCCATCATTGAAGTCGTACGAATCCATATCAGTCGCCGTGCCTACCTGCTGTTCCTTGCATTCGTCTGGCTCGCGCTTGTCTACATTGTCGTTGCCTTTACGGACATCACTGCCACGATGTTTGTTGGAGCACTCGATCTGGAGACCGGCAAATCGTATGCCTCCATCAGTGAGGCGAAGGCCGATGAATCAGCAAAGATGCTGGTTCAGTCCGGAAGTGTGGCCACGTCAAGCCTGCTGTATCTGCTTTTGCCGATCATCATGGGGCTCCTGGTCCGTTCAAAGAAGCTCTCCATGTCGGCTGCCACATGGATCTTTCTTCCTCTTGTTGCCGCAGCCATTCTCATCGGTCCCTTTATGCCGCTGAATGTCGATGAGATCATTCGGTGGATGCGTCCAGGACTGACTCCAAAGGAAGCAGCGATCTGGGCAGTTCGCTCCTGGGACGTGTTCCTGCTTTTATACTGTGCCGTGGCGTCGGTAACTCCGATGTGGCTGCTGCTGCAGCCGCGAGGACAACTGGGTGGTTACTTCCTTTACGCTGCTCTCGGAGCAGGTGCTCTGGGAATCATGATGGGCGGTCAGGAGATTGCTCAGCCGATGTTTGGCGGCTGGGTGCATGAAAAACAGGGCGCTCTGATCCCGATGCTGTTCATTACGATCGCCTGCGGTGCCTGTTCCGGATTTCATTCACTGATTGCGTCAGGAACGACATCAAAACAGCTGAAGACCGAAGGCAGTGCTCGCCCGATTGGTTACGGTGCCATGCTGCTGGAAGCCATGGTTGCCATCGTTTCGCTCTGCTGCGTCATGATGATCCCCAAAGGCTCTGCACTGGTCTCAGCGAATCCCAACTTTATTTATGCGAACGGGATTGGAGCGTTTCTGCAGTCGATTGGTCTGTCAAAAGCCATCGGCGTTTCATTTGCACTGATGGCATTCAATACGTTTGTTTATGACACGCTGGATGTGTGTACTCGCCTGGGCCGATTTATTCTTCAGGAACTGACCGGATGGAAAGGGACAGCGGGTCGCTGGTTCGGGACCTTGCTGACAGCCGGCGTTCCAATCTTCTTTGTCATGCGTCAGTCGTCAGACGGCAAGCCGGTCTGGCTGGAATTCTGGGGACTCTTCGGAGCCAGCAATCAGCTGCTGGCCGCACTGACTTTGCTCGGGGCCACCGTATGGCTCTGGAGAACTCGACGAGCTGTCTGGGTGTTCTTCGTCACGGGCCTGCCAGCCGTGTTCATGTATGTCATGAGCAGCTGGGCTTTGGTGTCGATGATCATGGCCAAGCAGCAGAAGGGAATGGACCTGGTGGCCTGGATTGCCGTTCTGCTGCTCGTCCTTGCGGCAGCGATGCTGGTGGAAGCCATTGCGGCGCTCTTCCGTCGCGATGACCCGGTCGTTCCGGCTCTCGCGACGGCGTGACGCAGTTGCTCCCGTTATTGTTCTGCCAGCAGCTGCCTGATCATTCCGTGCAGAGCTTCGGCGTTGGCGGTACTGGACCCGACCTTGATCATTCGGATATTTCCCTTGCGGTCAATCAGTACCGCATGAGGAATCCCGGTGACGCCGTATCGCTTGTTCATACTGGAGTCTTTCGGAGTCACGATCGATGCGTGACGAAGCTCGTGATGTTTCATGAACTTGTCCAGCATCGCGAGTTCACCGTCGAGCGTCACTTCTTCGCCAGCTTTCGCTTTTGATGCTCGCCCGGCTTCTTCGTCCCAGGTGTAGCCGTACTGTCGAGTCACTCCGATGATTTCAAAGCCCTGACCATGGAACTCATCGTACCACTCATTCAGATGCGGAAACGTCGCGATGCACGGACCGCACCAGACTGCCCAGAAGTCCAGCAGAATGACCTTACCCTTCATCTGCTCGGCGGTCAGTCCTTCTCCATGAGCCCAGGCAGCGACATCGAATTCAGGAGCTGGATTACCAATCATCTCCTTCAACAATCGAGCAGCCGCAATCCGTGGTTCCAGCGTCCGCATTCGACCGGCGGCTGAGCTGATCCCGAGCTCTTTCTTCAACTCGGAACTCTCCACAAGGGCAAGAGTGTCCTGAAGAAGTTTGTCAGCCGCTTCTGGTTCATCTCGATGGATACGACTGATTTCACTGGTCCGTACCATGATCAATTCCTGCAACAGCGGAATGGACAGTCCATTCTTCTGCACGGCACCCACGATCATGTCGTCCAGTTCGCGGCTGAGGCCATTCAGGTCGCCGGTGGATGTCTGCATGGCGATCACCATCCTGTTCTTCATCAGGTTGCTGGTGGCGATTGCAGCATCGTCCTGAGTCTCAGGGTGTTTCAGTCCTTCTTTCAGTGCCTCAATCGCACTCACGAGCAAAGCGTCTGCTTCCTTTTCCTGCTTCATGGTACTCAAAGTCAGGGCCTTCAGGCTGGTCAGCTGGCTGGCCGGAAGAAGATACGCTTTATTGTCGTTGTTCGCGGAGAGTTCGCTGGACTTTGCGATGGCCTGTTCGATCATCTGAAGGAATTTCTCAGATTGATTGGCTCGCATTAAGACAGTGCGAATCAGCGTGGAAGTTCCGGCCAGTACCTGCAGGCTGGCGGAGTCTTTTGATCGTTCAAGCTGAGTCTGAAAGATCGATTCTGCCTCGGCGACGGCCTTCTCCGGCTGACCTTCATTCAGGAGACGCATCATCATCATCGTTCGCAGTCCGCCCAGGCGTACGTCGTCCGGATTGGCGGTCAGGGCCTCTGCAAGTGCCTTTTGAGCATCCTCAGGCGAAGCTGTCTGGATCGTCTTTCGAAGTTCGTCAAAGCTGTTCTTTGCGTCGTCTCTCTTTTCTTCGTCCGACTTAGCCGCGTTCTGCTGACCAGCAGCAGACTCCTGAGCATGCAGGCAGGGAGCGGCGGTAAACGATGTCAGTGCGAGAGCAACGACTGTCCGAGGCAATTTCATTCTCATCAGTGTAAACCTTCTGGCAGAAATCAGCAGGCATCAGAAGACCACATGCTGCCTTCGCAACAGCAGTTCCGCAAGCGTAGTGAACCGGCATTCGTCCCGAGGCCGGGATCCGGCCTGCCATTTCTCAGAGTCTGCAGGTCACTTGTTCCCCTGACTCTGCCAGCCTGCTACGATCGAGCTCCTGCCCACGCGTTTTCCACTGGCAAACAGGGATTGTGTTGCCATCGCCCCTGTTGTTTGCCGGTGGCCTCGCTAAAGAGAATCCTGCCATGTTCCATCGCACCCGTTCTCGATTTGTCCTCCGGACACTGACGATCATCCTGCTCGTGATCGCTCCTGCACGGCTTCCGGCTCAGCAGCCAGGCCAGCTTCCCGACCGTATCAGCTTTAATGAGCATGTGCGGCCGATCCTCTCCAATCACTGCTGGAGCTGCCATGGTCGCGATGATCATGGACGCCAGGGACAGCTGCGGCTGGATCGACGCGATGCGGCTCTGATGGCAGGTGAAAGCGGTAAGCTGGCGATTGTTCCCGGCAGGCCCGACGCCAGCCATGTTGTGGACCGCATTCTGACTCATGATGCCGATCAGATGATGCCGCCGGAATCGGCCAAACGTCCACTTTCGGAGCTTCAGAAGCAGATCCTTCAGAAATGGATCGAAGAGGGAGCCGAGTTCTCTGAACACTGGGCCTTTGTTCCGCCGGTTCGTCCGGAAGCCCCTGCCGTCAAGAACACAGAATGGGCGACATCGTCTGTCGATCGCTTCATCCTTCACAAACTTGAAGCGGAGAAGATGAAGCCGTCACCGCCAGCACCTCCAATGGTCTGGCTGCGTCGAGTCACTCTGGATCTGACTGGCCTTCCGCCGACGCTTGATGAGCAGTCCGAGTTTCAAACTCTGCTGAAGTCTCACACGCTCGCCGACGCAAAATCAAAGACGGTCGATCGCCTGCTTGGGTCATCGGCCTACGCGGAAAAGATGGCGATGCACTGGCTGGACGTTGCTCGTTACGCCGACACAAACGGCTACAACAACGATGAAGTGCGCACGATGTGGCCATGGCGTGACTGGGTGATTCGAGCCTTCGCGGAAGGAATGCCGTACGATCAATTCATCACCGAACAACTCGCCGGTGACCTGCTTCCCAACGCAACGCTCAGCCAGAAAGTCGCAACCGGCTTCAACCGCAATCATGTTCTGACAACTGAAGGCGGAATCATCGAAGAGGAATATCACGTGGAATACGTCGCGGATCGTATTCATACGACATCCACGGTCTTCCTCGCACTCAGCCTTCAGTGTGCTCGCTGTCACGATCACAAGTACGATCCGTTCTCGCAGCGAGACTACTATCAGATGGCAGCGTTCTTCAACAACGTTCCGGATCGCATCGTCTCCTACAGTCAGGGACGCATGGCCGAACCACTACTCAAGGTTCCCACAGCCGAACAGCAGGCGGAGTTCGATCGACTTGCGTCACGCCAGTCGGAACTGGAAAAAGCCATTGCCGAACGCCGCGTCATTGCAACCGCAGAGATTGCTCAGTGGGAAGCCGGTCTGACAAAAGAGGACCTTGAGAAATCCAGCGTGCCAGGGCTGGCTCATCATTTCACGCTCGACGAAACAGACGGCTCGGCGAGCGAACGCGTCGATGCGACTGCCGCGGGCAAAGTTCAGGGCCCTGTGATGTCCGTCGCCGGGCGAATCGGGCAGGCTCTCAAATTCGATGGTCAGAACTATGTCGAATCCGAAAACGCCGGCCGCTTTGAATCCGATCAGGCCTTCTCCAGTTCTGCCTGGATTCAGCTGACGACGTCCGAAGCAGCGACCGTTCTGAGCCGCATGGATGAAGGAAATGCTCATCGAGGTTACGACGTGATCATGGAAGGCGGAAAGGTCGCGGCTCATTTCGTGCATCACTGGCCCGACAAGGCCTTCAAGGTCATCACCGAACAGCCTGTCAGCCAGAACGACTGGCATCATGTCGCGGTGACATACGATGGTTCTCGCAAAGCCGATGGTGTTCGCATCTACGTGGATGGTCAGGTGCAGAAACTGACCATCACCACCAACAACACTCTGGATGGAACATTGATCACGGAGAAGCCGTTTCACATCGGTCGCCGCAATTCGTCTGCACCGTTCCGAGGCACGATCGACGATGTGCAGCTGTTTCGTTCCGCGTTGACTGAAGAAGAAGTGCGAAGGCTGGCGACCGGAGAATCCGCGGGAAGTCTGAAGGCACTGGTCTCCGTTCCGAAGAACGAACGGACGGAAACTCAGACGCAGCAGATTGCGGATTACTACTTCAATTTCGTCGATGCGAAGACTCGCGACCTTCGAAAGGAACTCGCGGAGATTCCGAAAAAGCGATCCGACATCGAAGCCAGCGTTCCCGTCACGATGGTCATGCAGGAACAACCTGATCGACGACCGTCCTACATTTTGCGACGAGGCCAGTATGATCAGCGAGGCGATCAGGTGCCGGCATCGATTCCTGCCGTGTTCCGTGGACTTTCAAACGGACCTTCGGAGGCCGCAGCGAATGCCCAGCAGCCGACTCGTCTGGATTTTGCTCACTGGCTGACGAGTCCAAAACACCCGCTGACCGCGAGAGTCGCCGTGAATCGCTGGTGGGAGATGCTGTTTGGAACCGGCATTGTTGAAACATCCGAGGACTTTGGCGTTCAGGGAGCACTGCCGACTCATCCAGAATTGCTCGACTGGCTGGCCTGTGAGCTGATGGAATCCGGCTGGGATACTCGCAGGATCCTCAAAGAAATTGTTCTCTCCGCCACCTACGGTCAATCATCCCATATCAGTCCCGAACAGCTGGAACTGGATCCTCGCAATCGCCTGCTGGGCCGAGGTGCTCGCTATCGATTATCCGCAGAGACTTTGCGGGATTCAGCGCTGGCCATGAGCGGCTTGCTGAAGCAGAAGGTTGGTGGTCCGAGTGTGAAGCCGTATCAGCCAGACGGTCTGTGGGAAGACGTGTCCGTCGAACGCCGTGACAAATACGTTCCGGATGAAGGCGACGGGCTCTATCGACGCAGCATGTACACGTTCTGGAAACGGACGTGTCCTCCGCCCACGATGGCGACGTTTGATGCACCGGACAGAGAAACATGTGTCGTTCGCCGTGCTCGCACGAATACTCCGCTTCAGGCATTGATCCTGATGAACGATCCCACCTACATCGAAGCTTCCAGAAAACTGGCTGAGCACGTCCTGCTGTCGGAGAAAGATGATTCCGCACGATGGACGCAAGCCTTCCGAATCGTGCTGGCTCGTGAACCAGTCGCTGATGAAATCGCCGCGATCAACTCCGTACGGTCTGCGGCGAAGGAACATTTCCAGAAGTCGCCTGAAGCGGCGACGGAACTTTTGAAAGTTGGACGAGCACCCGCAGATGCGACAATCCCGGCAGAAGAACTGGCGTCCTGGTCCGCTGCCATGAGCGTGCTCATGAACCTGGATGAAGCGATCAGTCGCGAATAACCCGAAGGCGGCAGTTCGAAAGTACAGATCATCAGATCCTGGAGACATCCCATGCTGGCACGACGATCGATCCTGAAATCGGCAGTAGGAACCGCGGCACTCGCATCTTTACTGCAGAAGGACGGCTTTGCTTCTTCCGGACTGACTCACTTCGCTCCGAAGGCAAAGCGAGTTGTCTATTTGTTTCAATCCGGTGGCCCTTCTCATCTGGAACTGTTCGATGAGAAGCCGGAGCTGAAGAAGCTGCACGGTACGGAGCTTCCGGATTCCATTCGCCAGGGACAGCGATTGACAGGCATGACGTCGGGCCAGAGCAGCTTCCCGGTGATTGCTCCGAAGTTTGGCTTCCAGACGTTCGGCGACTGTGGCATGCGTCTGAGCGAACTGCTGCCTCACACGGGCAAGGTTGCCGATGAGATTTGCCTGATCCGTTCAATGCATACCGAAGCCATTAACCACGATCCCGCGATCACTCTGATCCAGACAGGATCGCAGCAACCGGGCCGCCCTTCGCTTGGGGCCTGGGCCAGCTATGGACTGGGAAGTGAAGCCGAAGATCTTCCAGCGTTCCTCGTGCTGATTTCACACGGTTCCGGCCGCGATGCGAATCAGGGACTTCTGGAACGCCTCTGGGGCAGCGGCTTTCTTCCCTCCAGCCACCAGGGAGTGAAGCTTCGAAGCAGCGGCGACCCGGTGTTGTATCTGTCAGATCCTCCTGGAATTACGCGAGATCTTCGCCGTCACATGCTGGATGGAATGGCTCAGCTGAATCGCCGGCAGCTGGAGACTTCCGGCGACCCGGAGATTGCAACGCGCATTACTCAGTACGAGATGGCCTATCGCATGCAGGCTTCCGTGCCGGAACTGATCGATCTCGCGAAGGAACCGGAATCGACCTTCCAGATGTACGGTGAAGAAGCGAAGAAGCCCGGTACGTTCGCGTCAAACTGCCTGCTGACTCGCCGTCTGCTGGAAAAGGGCGTTCGTTTCGTCCAGCTGTTTCATCGAGGATGGGACCAGCACGGCGGACTGCCGACGAATATTCCAAAGCAGTGTCACGATGTCGATCAGCCTCAGGCCGCTTTGATTCAGGACCTGAAGCAGCGAGGAATGCTTGAGGATACATTGATCATCTGGGGCGGTGAGTTTGGTCGAACGGTGTATGGGCAGGGAGGACTGCAGGCGGATTACGGACGCGACCACCACGGTCGATGCTTTTCAATGTGGATGGCCGGCGGAGGCATCAAGGGCGGCACGGTGTACGGCCAGACTGACGACTATGGCTACAACATTCTTCAGAACCCGATGCACATCCACGACCTGAACGCCACAATCCTGCACTGTATGGGCATGGACCACGAACGCCTCACCTTCCGCTACCAGGGCCGCGATTACCGCCTGACCGACATTCACGGAAACGTGGTGCAGGATCTGCTGGCGTAGGTGGCAGACAAACGCAATCGTTCATTCCTTCTCGTCAATGCGAACTGGAAAGGCTGCAACAGTCGTCCATTCGCTGTTTGTCGTTTTGAGATTTCGCTGCCACTTCCGCAACACTCGCACAACACAGAGATACTCTCCGCGACTCGCGGGCATCCTCATTGTTGCGCGCAGATTGCACACGGAACTCGCGTCAAGGTGAACTCTGTCACGACAGGATGCTGCCTTTACGCAACCGCCGTTCAGCGTTGAAAACCGCATGAACTCCACATAAGCCGTTGCACGCGGGAGTTCTTCGTCTTCTTCGTCCTGAAAGGCTGAAGCGAAGAGTGGCTGTCCGTTGCATACTGTACCCGGCTTGAATTTCAATCGGATCGAAACGGGCAGTTCCTGACTGGCAGGATAAGTCTGGAGCGAACCCGCTACGTCGCGATCGGCAATCTCAATCGAATTGATCGCAGCAAATGAACAGTCGGCAGCCACATCCGTCTCTGGTATCCGAGCGGGAAAATTCACTGCCCAGTCAATCCGTGTCCTGGCCCAGTCACCAATGAGCAAATACATGACGATCCCTGTGGCAGCGATCGACCTCCTCATCCATGTCCGCCTCAGCACGCGTTTCGTCTCCACTGTTCCAACCATCCGAATAGCGACGTTGAACTCAGCAGCAGGCTGTATTGTTCGCTCGCAAGGACGGAATTTTGCTAACGTGGCAATGTTCTTCGCATACCACATGGCAATGATGCCGATGACGACTTTCTGTACGACGTGGCTGAGAGACGGAATTGAAAGTGCAAACAAACCCCCGAGGCATGCGACAGGGAATGCCAGGTAAAGAAAGCGATCAAGAAGCGTCAAACGTCCGCTCTCTGACGCCATTCTCTTCCAGTGAAAACCCAGAATGGACGAAGCAATAATCCACCCCAGAAAAACGGATACGTGCAGGAACGGAAACTGGTCATAACGAATGAGCCCAGTCAGAATCAGCAGCACCGCATGCCACTTCGCCATGGAAACGAATGCTGACCAGTGCGACTGACATCTAGACGGGATCTGCCGCAAAGTCGACACATAGATGAGCAGACCTGTGCCAATACAAACCAGCGAACTCGAAAAAATCTCCGGATGCGGATGCAGGTAGGTACCAAGTGTGCTCAGGCAGACAAACCACAAATCGGACCGTTGCGGATAGGTGAGTATTGAGCACAGCAGCAGCACAAAGCCGGCGCAGAGAAGTGCAGCCGATACCACCACTGAACTGAATCGGTTCAATGATGCGCCTGAGTTCGATTGAAGTAACTTCAACGTCATCATGTTAGAGACGTGCTCAGTTTCCGACGCACGATGCATACTAGTTTGAGTCAAGCGAAGAATGTGAGCGAGGATTTGGAACGAAACCGAATGGAACATGCCTTTCGCTCAAGGGCGTTCCGCCGTTGTAAACCTTTATCCCACGTTTGCTGAAATTCACACGTTCGTCGCTCACCATCTTTGACCGGCGATCCGCCACTCAAGACCAGAGTGTATTTGCTCCTCCAAACGGCCACCAGACCGCCTTTTCCACTGGTGTTCTGCGAAGGTTGCAAATCGCTTGTAAACGGTCACAGCGTGGGAATTCAAAGGGTTGCGTGATACTATCCCAACCCTTCCCGTGGCTTTCCGCAGGCCACGATCCGTACCTTCCTTGCCAGGTGAGCCGGCGATGATCCGAGTCCTCTTGTTGCTCGTGACCCTTCTGTCACCCCAGAATCCGGTTCAGCAGGATCTGGTGGAATCGATTGAGCAGCAGCGAGGCGGCAGGCACTGGATTGATCAGCCGACAGAACCTCCGAAGAGCCCCGATGAGTCCCTGAAGTCCTTCCTGGTTGAGCCCGGTTTTCGCATCGAGCTGGTGGCCTCGGAGCCTCTTGTGTTCGATCCCGTGGCGATTGATTTTGATCACCGGGGACGCATGTTTGTCGCCGAGTATTCTGATTATCCCGTTGGTCCTGCGGATCCTGCGGCACCGGCTTTGTCCCGAGTTGTCCTGTTGGACGATACAGATGGAGATGGCAAGCCTGACAAACGTTTTGTGTTTGCCGACCATCTGAAGTTCTGTCACAGCGTGATGGCATTTCGCGATGGTGCTCTGGCCTGCACGGAAACTCAGATTGTCTACCTTCCCGACACGAACGGTGACAATGTCGCAGACACCGTCGAAGTCTGGTTCGATGGCTTCATCCCGGCTCACCCGCAGATGCAGATCGGCTGTCCTCGTTATGGCCTGGACAACTGGATTTATCTGACCTACGGCCACGGAAAAGTGCGCTGCGTGCGACCGGGCTTCGAAACGGCAGAACCAGTGGAGATCCCACGTGTCGATTTTCGCTTTCATCCGGACACGATGAAGTTCGAAGCGATTACCGGAGCCGGCCAGTTCGGAAACACGATCGACAGTTTCGGACGTCGCTACTTCAGTTCCAACCGTAACCCCATCATGACCGACGTGCTGACTCTGGAAATGGTTCGCCGCAATCCGTTTGCAGGTGTCTCTGTAGGCCACACGGACGTCGGCCCCGCTGGTGAGAAGACTCGCGTGTATCCCGTGGTCACGATGAAAAGCAACTGGCTGTCGCATGCCGGAACACATACGTCGGCGTGCGGAGTCACCGCCTATCGAGGCGGCTTGTTTGGCCCGGAATCGGATGCCAGTGTGTTTGTCTGCGAACCTGTTGGCCACCTGGTGACTCGATCAGTGATTGAACCATCAGGCGGAACCGTGACCGCACGGCGGGCTCGGGAGAAAGCGGATTTCCTGACGTCGACCGATACATGGTTCCGTCCGGCCAGCCTGGCCACCGGTCCCGACGGCGCGTTGTATGTGGCGGACATGTATCGACTGTGGGTGGAACATCCCAAGTTCGTTCCGGATGACGTGGCTGCGAAGATGAACTGGCGAGCCGGTGAAGATCGCGGCCGCATCTGGCGTGTGGTTCCCGAGTCTGTCCCTGCTGATGCCGCAGCGACAAAACCTTTCGCAGAACCGAAGTCGAACGAGGAACTAATTGCGATGCTGGCCGATCGAAATGGCTGGCGGCGCCTGCTGGCTCAGCGACTGCTGGTCGAACGGAAGCGAGCTGATGCGGTACAGGGCCTTCGAAAACTGCTGCCGCTGAGTGTTCCCATCTCTCCGCTGAAGGATGGTTCGCCGCAGATGCTGCATGCGTTGTGGACACTGGATGGACTGGGCCAGCTTCAGCCTTCGGACCTGGACCGCATTCCGGGGTCTCTTTCGAATGAATGGGCAACGCCGTTCTTTCGTGACTGCATCAGGCTGGCACATGATCGCTTTCCCGACAACGATGATCTTCTGGCCAAAACAAATCGGATGGTTGTCTTCGGCTCCGGCGAAGTGCAGCTGCAGGCGATTTTGACGACAAGGTGGATGGAACACAGCAAGTGGCTCGACAAGGCCGTTCCCAGAAACATGGATGATCCGTGGATTCAGCGAGCGTGGTTGATCGCTGCTCCTCAGGTTGCCGCCAACATCGCAGCGATTGTTGTGAAGGAATCGCAGCATCAGAACGAATCGCCGGAAGGTCGTGCTGACTTTCTGCGTCTGCTGGCTCTGAATGTGGCCGTTCGAGGAGACATGTCGCAGCTGACGAAGCTGATGACGACCGTTGGTGAAAGCAAAGAGCGAGGACTCTGGTGGCAGACGGCGATTGTGCTCGGTCTGGCTGACGGGTTGCCTCGCTGCCAGAATCCTGCGATCCCCAAGAGTCTTGCGGCGATCGTGCAGAATGCTCCTGCCGAATTGAAGGAGCTTGTGCCGGCGATTGATCAGATCGTTCAGAAGGCCTCCGATGTTGCCGTCAACCGTTCATTAGGCGATGCGGATCGTATGGCCGCGATGAATCTGATGACTCATCTTCCCCCGGAACAGCTGACAAAAGCCATTGAAGCCCTGCTCTCGCCCGGTGAATCATCGGCCTGTCAGAAGTCGGCTGTCGAATCCATCCGTCGCAGTGGTCGAGCGGATCTGGCGGATCTGTTGCTGACTCGCTGGGACGTGCTGAATCCCCTGGCTCGCTCGTCGGCTCTTGACCTGCTGCTGATTCGCAAGGAAAGCACCAGTCGTCTGCTGACGCTGATGACGGCAGGCACGATTGCTGCCTCGGTCATTTCCATTGACCAGCGTCTGATCCTGCTGAAGCATCCGGACGAATCGATTCGCACGACATCGATCGGCCTGTTCGGCGGCACCGTGTCGGCTAACCGACGCGAGGTGGCCGATCAGTATTCAAGGGCGTTGGAACTGGCAGGCGATGCAAATCGAGGAGCAGCGGTGTTCGAAAAGACCTGCAGCAAGTGTCATCGCATCGGAACAGTCGGGCACAACGTCGGCCCGGACATCAGCGATACTCGAGCCCGAGCGAAGGACGCCCTGCTCTACGACATCCTCGACCCCAACCGCCGCGTGGATCCTCAGTTCACCGAATATGTCATCGTGACCAAAGACGGCCGACTGCTGAACGGACTGCTGATCTCCGAATCTGCCGACTCGATCACTCTGCGTCAACCCGAAGGCCGCGAAGTGACTCTGCCAAGAACCGAGATCGAGGAACTGAAATCGACCAGCAAATCACTCATGCCCGAAGGAATCGAACGCGATGTCACCGTGGAACAAATGGCGGACATATTGGCGTTCCTGAAGAAGTAGGGGCGAGCAGTTCGTGGTTCTTGGTTTCTGGTTCTTCGTTATGTGATGTTGCTTTGGTGCTGTTTTTCATGCGCAACGGCGAGCGGTTGGGCGTCAGCCCTCCGTGTCCCACGCATCCACCACCCCGTTCATTTCCTCCCTCCGCGCACCTCGTCATTCCCGCGCAGGCGGGAACCCAGCACTGATTTAGTTTTCAGTGTTCAGTTTTCAGTGTTCAGCAACTGCATCCACAATCGAAACGCACCATCCCAAAACACCGTCATTCCCGCACATGCGGGAACGCGAGAACCCAGCACTCTTTGTTTCATACCGCAAACAAACCCAAATCAACGCGGATAGGGCAAAGGCCCAAATGCCCCGGTCATCCCGTCATCCCGTCATCCCGTCATCCCGGCACGCCGTCACTCGTCACCCGTCGCCCGTCAATTTGCGATTCAAGCCCAGCGGGCTGACACAACCCCTGCCGGGGTCGTCAGGCCCCGGTTTCCGTGACTCGATTCTGCTAAGGCCCGGAGGGCCGACACACCCAAATCAGGGAAATAGCGAAGGCCGAAAATGCGCGGGGCACAGACAGCTGACCCCCAATTGCTCGCCGTTTCAGATGGTCACATTCAGTTCTGCCGAGCCTTTCAGAGGGGCAATTTCATCGGTACACTGAAGCGACCATGGAATCACTCCCTACGCCGCACAACAACTTCTTTCACTTCGCGCTGTCGCACCTTCCCAATGCGCGCGGGCTGATTGAAACGCAGCTGTCTCCCGCTGCGTTGGCGGAGCTGAAACTCGACACACTGCAGTTGGAGACCGGCAGCTTTGTGGATCCGGATCTGCGTGAGAAGTTCTCGGACTTGCTGTTTTCGGTCGAACTGGCCAATGCTTCTTCGGACGCTTCCAGCAGGCAGGCGTTGGTCTATTTTCTGTTTGAGCACAAGAGCCAATCCGATCGGCTCACTGTGCTGCAGGTGTTGAGCTACATCGTGCGAATCTGGGAGAAGCGAGTGCGAGACGGCGAGCCTCTTTGTCCGATCGTGCCATTGTTGGTGTACCACGGAGAGACTGCCTGGTCCGCGGCAAGAAGTTTGGCCGGACTGATTCCGACCCCGGCGGCATTGGCTGAGTACCAGATTCACTTTCAGCCACCACTGCTGGATTTGAGCCGCCTGGATGATGAAGAGATCCAGGGAGAATCCGTTTTGAGGAACACGCTGCGGCTGTTAAAATACAGTCGCAGCCGACATCTGGTCGAAATACTCCGGGAGATTCTGGAATTGATTTGCCGGGCGTTGCCTGCTGCAAGTATTACAGAATGGGCTCAGGCGATAGGAGTCTATGTGATGACGGTCAACAAGAATATTGATTACGAGCAATACAAGCAGACACTCGCCAGCATCCTGCCCACTCAATTTGAACCCGGCTCACTTGCCGATCGACTGCTGATACAGGGGCGTGAAGAAGGTAGGAAAGAAGGGCGCGAACAAGGTGAACTCACCGGCCTGAAAAAGGGACGTGAGGAAGGCCGCGAAGAAGGCGAGCTAGTCGGCAAGGTTCAGCTGTTGGAAGAGTTGCTGGGTTTAACAGCGACGAGCAAGTCGGAGTTACTGGCATCAGACCCAGAAACGCTGCTAAACCGAGTGACCGCGTTGCAGGCGGAACTTCGCAAACGAACCAACTGAGTCGCTACCGTAGGGATCGAACACACAACACAACGGCGAGAAGTAGCGCGTCAGTCCTCCGTGCCCAGCGTATCCGCTCCCGCCATCCCGGCCCGTGGCACTCGTCGATTTGCAATTCAAGCCCAGCGGGCTGACACAACCCCTGCCGGGGTCGTCAGGCCCCGGTTGCCGTGACTCGTTTCTTCAAAGGCCCGGAGGGCTGACACACGCCTCCCAGTGTTTCCCCTGTTCGGGTCATTGCAAATCAGGAACGCAATGCAGCAATCGCGGATGACGCGGATATCGCGGATGAAACAACTCAAAAACGGCGAGCCAATAGCATCATTTCCACCTACACCCGAATCACGGAAGGTGCGAAGGGCGCAAATGCGCTGGACACGGAGGGCTGACGCCCAGCCGCTCGCCGTTTTGGGTTGCTCTACTTGATTTCCCCGAGCAGTTTACGGACGTCGATCTTCACGTATGGCAGCTCGGCGGCGGGTTTGGTGTGGCTGGCGTTGGCGACGTACATGACGCCATCGGCGGGAACGAAGAGAACGTTGTGGAGATTTGACTGCATGGCAACAGGACGGCTCATCAGCCACTGACCGAGCTCCGCGTCGATCTGACCATGTTTCTGGGTGACTCGCTTGCGAAGTTCTTCCAGCCGGCTGCCGGCGGAAAGAACAACCGCGTCCTTGATGCCGTCGCCAAGACGTTCGTGGCCCTGCCCTGGCTTGATAAATTCGATGGATTCCGGAGTTGCCGCGACGCCGACGGCTTCGTTCGTCTCACCATCCGCAAACACGTAATAGTATTCACAGGTTCGAGGACTATTGCGCCACAGGTCCTGGACTTCGGCGAGCGTGTCACATTCTTCCAGAGCACGTCGCATCAGAGTTGCCATTGGAGCACCGTCCCACTTGCCTTCGCCACGGCCTCCCATTTCCCCCAGTGAAATCTTCTCCGCATTCATCCCGCTGACGCTGCCAATGAAGGCCGCGTAGCCGACGTTGGCAAACGGAATCTGACCTTCGGCTTTGACGATGAAAGTCGTCGCGGCATCCTGAAGACCAATTGTGGTCATATAGTCGAGGACTCGGCCGTGATACAGCTTGCCATCCTTCGTTGCTGATCCGAAGACCGCAAAGCCCGAGCAATGAAACAGCTCGGGGAACACGTTCAGCACTTCCGCGACTTCCGCTTCGATACCCAAAGCCGCCGCGAGTGCTCGTGTTTCACGCTTATGACGTTCAGGAATATGAGGCGAAAGTCGCACATACGCATCCTGAAGATCGTGACGGAACCATCGACCCGTGCGAACCACGTTGGCCGTTCCGAATGTGAACAGAACCGATTCAATACAGCGGCGTGATTCTTCCGGCAGCAGTTCACCGTGAGCCTTTCCGATTTCTTCCGGAGTTCCCCACAGCGTGGCAACTCGCTGACCGTCGATCCACTGCAGCGTACCATGCGACGCTGTTCGGCCGGTCATCTTTGGCTTCTTCAGAGAATCTCCTGGACGAAGAATCTCGGTGGCACGTCGAAGACCTCGAACAAAGGTCCGCTCCAGTTCGCCTCGATCAAGTTCCGTGACCTTCAGTCCATTCAGCTGGTCCGTGGAAGGCATCGGACCCACATCCATTCGAGTCACCAGCGAAACGGAAACATCGCCCGACTGAACATCGACCACGCCAGCCTCAGGAAACTTCAGAACTGTGTCTCCGGCCTTCCATTCGCCCGTGTTCGGCTGCTCTTCCAGCTTCGCCAGAGCGACCAGTGCCTTCAGAGTGTCTTCGATGTTGCCGTTCGCCAGCATCGTCAGTCCGGCCGTTACCGGAACCAGATCGGAGGCCGGTGAAATCAGCCGAGTCATCACGTCGGCAGGAGCCATGCTGTCTTCTTCCGGAACCGAGCCGCGACCGACAAAGGCTGTACCATGCTTTGGAAGAATGAGCACCGTCGAATCCGCACGTCGCTTGATCGTGATCGCATACTCGGCATGAGTCAGCGACAGATCGAAGCTCTGACCGTCATAGCGAACGAGCGACAGGTCGATGGGCTGAGTCCTGCCGTCGATCGGAACCTGCACCTTTCCCGTCAGCTCAAACTTTGCCTCACGCCCCGAGACGACCGAGGCCAGTGGCTTCAGACCAGTGACAAGGTCCACCGATTTCTCGGAGGCCATCGTCATTGGCACACTGAGAGTGAAACACAGAGACAGCACCAGGAAGGAGAAAGATCGCTTCATAACGTTCACCAGAAACCTGTGGGAAGAAGGTCTGCTGCGAATGAGCATTCCAGAACGACGACTGAGCCAACAATCTTATCTCGGCCCGTTTCTCTGTGGAATCGGGAACCAGGCTGAATTTCCCGACGAAGCGTCGTCCAGCATCGTCCAGAACTATTGCCGCCTCGAGTGAAACTACGGTTTTCCGAAGAACACCACTTCGTCGATGCGGCCTTCCCAGTTGTTGCTATTGTCGCTTCGCCCGCCGACGAACATAGAAGGAATACTCACCGTAGGCGCTGTGCCTTCGGCTTCCAGCTGGCCGTTCAGAAACAGCTGGACGGTTTGACCGCTGCGAACCAGCGCCACCTGCTGCCACGTCCAGCGAGGAATCTCCGTCTTGCCGACGATCATCGTTCCGTCGCCATGCTGGAAGACTAACCGCCCCGTGTTTCCCGCTGTGCCGCCGATCCCGACATGCTCACCAAAGCGACTCATTCCCTGATCGTAGTCGCGCGAATAGAACCATCCGCTGACATCACGAGCAGCGTTCGGCATTCCGTTCCAGATCCAGAGTGACACTGTGTAATTGTCCTTCAGATCCGGCATGTCAGCCACCAGCCGGCCACCGACAAACTGAGGACACCGGTTCAACGCTCCGCCTTCGCAGAACGCCGACGATTCCGGACCTTCCAGATAAAACGTGATGCCGGGTTCGTACGAGGCTGTTCGATGATGACCGCTCGAATCCACAGCCAGCGGCCCATGGAATTCATTCAACCGCCACCATGCCAGAGGATTCTTCTTCAGAATGCTCTGAGATGCCTTGCCCATCGGAAGAGTCCAAGGTCGGCGCGCATTCTGAGTGACTTGTTCCAGCAGACGAATGGCGGACTGCGCGATCTTTGGCTCGGCCTGCACTTCCAGTCCCGCGGATCGAGCAGCCCAGGTGTTGTAGCCACCGAACGGATGTTGTTCAGGCGGCGGAATGTAGCCGTCGCCGCCATTGGCCAGTTCAATCACCATTGTCTTTTCCAGAGGACTTGCGGCTTTAATCTTGAGTCCTGTCACGGCATAGGTTTCATTCGGAGTCGTCGCGATGGCGATATCACCCAGTCGAAGCGCCTGAACGACGATCTCCGTTTGCTGAGCTTCGTGCAGAAGGATTTGTTCGCGAGCATACACTTCGGTCTGCGTCTGAGGCAGACGATCTCCGACTTCCGCCATGATGCGCTGCGACCATTCCAGAAGCTGCTTGTCGGGAACTCGATACTTCAGCGTCATCCGTTCTTCGGCCATCGAGATCGTACAGTCTCGCTCATACTTGATGTTCTGAAGGGCTGAAATGGCGAGATCCAGCAGGCCTTTGGAATATTCGTCGATCGTCAGATTCGGGTTCCATGATTCCGGCCGAGTGTAATCGCGTCGCCAGATATCGCCGCTGCATCCGTGCGACATGATTCCGACAAAATCTGTTCCCGGAGCAATGCGTTCTCGAAGGCCGTCGGAGAACAATCCAAAGTAGTCCGCGCTGATGTCGTTGTCTCCAAAGTAGTGCATGGAGAAATTGGCCAGGACTGCCAGGGGAGCACCTTCCTTCGTTCGCACTGAGATCAGTGACAGTTCCGGATCTTCCGGGCCGGCTTCTCCTGTCACGTCATCCAGATTCGCCCCCGCATGCATGTTGGCTCGCACAGTTTTGTTGCCGAACGGATCTTCCACGATCCGATCCGGGCGGCGAATCCACTGCCGCAGTGCGGTGAACTCCGGGGCGTTCGTGCGAGCAAACCCGATCTCGGCGGGAACCAGTTTGCTCTGTGCCTGAGCAATCGCCTCCACCAGACGTTCTCGAAGAAACGGAACGTAGTTGGGATCCGCATCGGTCCCGAGACATCCCATGGACGCCGGGGCAGAATGAGCATGAGTGGCGGAGATCAAAATGTGGTCGGCGGGAATCTTCGTCTTCGCGGCCGCAAGGGCTTTCACATCATCCAGCAGCATGCGGCCCATCATGCAGGTGTCGACAACGACGATAGCCAGCTGGCTTTTGGAATCGGCAAAGACGATCGCGCGAGCGTGAACGCGAGTCTTTACTTTGTCCAGACTGCGGCTCGTCATTCCGCCATTGACCAGCACCGGAAGCTTGTCCGGCGTCACATCCACAATCGCCGCACCGGCTCGAAAGTCCTCTGCTCGCAGGTTATTTGCACCGGACAGGATGACGACCACAAGTGTCGCCAGAACTGCAGAAAGTCGTGCCATGTTTTGGTACTCCGGCGGGATCGATTGCCACGGCTCGTGGATATTCCACGCGAGCTCGACAAACATCAGTGGAGAAAGGTCGGAAGGATTCGCGGACTCTGAAGATAAGACATTTCTCGATCGAAGTGAAACTGGTCCGCCGAACTCCGACGTCGCTAAATCTCGTACCGGCCGGCCGACGCCGCTGACGCCAGGCCGCTCGCCAACAATGGAGTGATTGTGAAGATACACGAAGTGGCTAGCCTGGCGAGTTCGGGTGATCGCACTTTGCGGGAGCGTTGCGGCGATGCAACAGTTTGATGCCGAAACGGGACAGGCTACCGGACGAACCATCTGCGTAATCGATCTATCAACGATTGAATTTCCGCGAACCCGCTTGAGCCGGTCTTTGGCCAACGCTGTTTGCAAACTATCCTGTTGTGACCAACACGATGTCCGAATCTCGTTAAGACTTTACTCGTAATAGTGCGTCGGTTCTCCGGAAACAAACTGAAGAGTTCGTATGCAGACAATTCTGGTCACAGGTGGTGCAGGGTTTATCGGCAGCTGCTTCGTACGCCGAGCGGTAGAGCGCGGTGGCGTGCGAATCATTAATCTCGACAAGCTGACGTACGCCGGCAATCCGGATTCACTTCCTCCCAACAGCGAACGACATGAACTTGTTGTTGGCGATATCGGCGATGGTGCATTGGTCCGGCAGCTTCTGGAGAAGTATCAGCCTTCGGCCATCGTAAACTTTGCGGCGGAATCTCACGTCGACCGTTCCATCGACGGGCCTCTGGCCTTTGTCGATACGAACGTGCTGGGAACCTGTCGACTGCTTGAAGAAGTGCGACGATACTACGGACAGCTTCCGGAAGATCGCCGCTCGGCCTTCCGATTCCTGCACGTCTCAACCGACGAGGTCTACGGTTCGCTGGGTGCAGAAGGATTGTTCACCGAAACCACTTCGTACTCGCCCAACAGTCCGTATTCGGCCAGCAAAGCGGCGTCAGACCATTTCGTGCGAGCCTATCATCACACGTATGGGCTTCCCGTGCTGATCACAAACTGCTCGAACAACTATGGACCTTTTCAGTTTCCGGAGAAGCTGATTCCGCTGATGATCCTGAACGCACTCGAAGGCAAGCCGCTGCCGGTTTACGGCGATGGGTTGAACGTGCGTGATTGGTTGTTTGTCGAAGATCACTGTGAAGCCATCGAAACGGTTCTGGCTCGGGGCGTCATCGGCGAATGCTACAACGTCGGCGGCAACAATGAGCAGACAAATATCAACATCGTCAAACTGATCTGCTCGACGATGGATCGGCTTCGTCCCGGCCTTGCTCATGCACCCTGCGAATCGCTGATCAAGTATGTGAAGGACCGACCTGGCCACGACCGCCGTTACGCAATCGACGCTTCAAAGATCTCACGCGAACTTGGCTGGCAGCCGAAGCAGGATTTCCAGTCCGGCCTGGAGACGACCATCCGCTGGTACCTCGACAATCCTGCATGGGTGGAACGAGTTCAAAGCGGCAAATACCGACGCGAACGCCTTGGCCTCGCAGACTAACAACAAAAAATAGCGGAAGGGCGCAAGCCCTCCGGTGACAACATAATTTAGCGGAAGGGCGCAAGCCCTCCGGTTACGGTCGCCACCGGGCACGCACACACCGTGCCGCTCACTCGCATCGACCATCAACCTGCTCACAAAACTGAAACAACAAACCGTTCAGGGATCAACGATGACTCAATTCACCAAAGGCATCATTCTGGCAGGCGGCACTGGCTCGCGGCTGTTTCCGCTGACACTGGGCATCAGCAAACAGATGGCTCCGGTGTACGACAAGCCGATGATCTATTATCCGCTGTCGACGCTGATGCTGGCAGGCATTCGAGAGGTTCTGATCATCTCATCGCCACGCGACATTGGGGGCTTCGAAAAGCTCCTGGGCGATGGCCACAAATGGGGAATGAAGTTCTCGTACGTGACTCAGCCAAAACCGGAAGGCCTGGCTCAGGCGTTTATCCTGGGGGCTGACTTCGTGGGCAATGACAACGTTGCTCTCGTGCTGGGCGACAACATCTTCTATGGCCAGGGCTTTCAGACGATCCTTGGCAACGCCTGTTCGCGAACTTCCGGCGCAACGATCTTTGGTTATGAAGTGCGTGACCCCGAACGTTACGGCGTTGTCGAATTCGATGCTGCGGGAAATGCGGTCTCCCTTGAAGAGAAGCCAAAGCAGCCACGTTCAAACTTCGCAGTCCCAGGTCTCTACTTCTACGACAATGCAGTCGTGGAGATCTCAAAAAACCTGAAGCCGTCTCCGCGCGGGGAGCTGGAGATCACGGACGTGAATCGTGAATACCTCCACCGGGGACAGCTGCGAGTCGAGCGACTGTCACGAGGATTCGCGTGGCTGGATACGGGAACGCATGAGTCGCTGCTGGACGCCGGAAACTTTGTCGCAGCGATTGAAAAACGAATGGGGCTGAAGATTTCCTGCCCGGAAGAAATTGCGTGGCGAAAAGGCTTCATCGATCGCAGCCATCTTCTGTCGCTCGCACAGGAGTTCCCGAATGAATATGGTGAGTACCTGAGGTATATCGCTCGCTGATACCGCACCATTTTCGGTCCTGAACTGCGAGCACAGATGAGCGCAGGTGAGGCCACGATGGTTCCAGGATTTCGTACTCGCGTCAGGTCCGGTGAAAAGCTTCTGGGCACGATGCTGACTCTGCCGTCACCCGCCGTCGCGGAGATTTTGGCGGACGCTGGCTTCGACTGGCTGTTCATCGACTGTGAACATGGTGCGATGAACGAAACCGACGTTCAGGGAATTTTGCAGGCGGTCGGCCATCGCATGGCGTGTATCGTTCGAGTCCCCTCGGGCAGCGAACCGGAAATCAAACGCATCCTCGACGTGGGTGCTCAGGGCATCATCGTGCCGCAGGTCAATTCGGCGGCTCAGGCGGCGGATGTTGTGAAGTTCTCCCGCTACGCACCTCTTGGTTCGCGCGGAGTTGGCCTCGGACGCGCTCAGGGCTACGGATCGCGCTTCGCCGATTATGTGGCCACGGCAAATGATGAGATCATTGTGATCGTTCAGGCCGAACATCGACTGGCCGTTGAGAACATCCACAGCATCGTTCAGGTCCCCGGCATCGACTGCATTCTGCTGGGACCCTACGACCTGTCGGCCAGCTATCACAAAATGGGACAGATCAATGATCCCGAAGTCACCGCGGCGATTGATCGCGTCCTCGCGCACGCGCGAAATGCGGGGCTTCCGGTCGGTTACTTTGGCGTCACGGCCGACGCTGTTCGAGAGCACTCTGAAAAGGGCTGCTCGATGCTGGTCTCCGGTGTTGACGTGGTCTTCCTCGGCGGCTCGGCGAAGAAGATGTTTCGCGATATGCAGTGACCGTCGTTTTCGAAACCAGTGCTTACAATTTGATTCGATGACTTCGACACCAACAACATCAGCGCCATTATTTGCCCCGCCGCATTCCGCTGAGTCGGCAGCAGCGCTGGCCCGCTTCTTTCGGCAAGAAGGCTACGCGCTGCTGGACGGCGTGCTGACTCCTGACCAGGTTGCGTTATGGATTGAACGGACCGAGAAAGCTCGAAGAGACACTACCTCTTCGGCCTCCGTTTCAAATTCTTCCGGCGTCTATGCTCTTCGTAACCTGGTCGACGTCATTCCGGAAGCGGCCGAACTGCTGCAGTGCCCTGCCTTGATCGCAATCGTTCAGGCAGTCCTCGGAACAAACGCGTTTCTCGTTCGCTCAACCCTTTTCGACAAAACGGACGGAGCCAATTGGGGAGTCTTCTGGCATCAGGATCTCGCCATTGCCGTCAGCGAACGTCATGAACTGCCGGGCTACCACGCATGGACAAAAAAGGCTGGTGTCGTCTGCGTGCAGCCTCCGACCGAAATCCTCTCCGGCATCCTGACGGTCCGACTCTCACTGGATGCATGCCACGCAGACAACGGTGCGCTCCGAGTGCTTCCGGGGTCGCATGTGAATCGCTGGAACTCCGCAGATATTGACCAGATGACAAGCGTCCGCGAAGAAGTCGTGTGTTCCACAAAGGCTGGCGGTGCGGTGCTGATGAGTCCATTGACGCTGCATGCTTCGTCACCGATGAACGTCCCGGGGCACCGTCGCGTGATCCATCTGGAGTTTGCGGCTCAGGAGTTACCGCACCCGCTCCAGTGGAACTACCGACTGCCTCTGTCGCCCACGTCATAGCCCGATCAAGCGGCAAAGGCCAAGACAGCCGTGAAGAACGACGCTGCGTATTACTTCGGAGCGTTCTCCTGCACTTCTGTCACTTCCGGCAATAGTGGCTCATACCGGTAATACACTTCGAGCGTCAGCGTGGCCAGGCAGGTTGTGAGAAGTCTCCCGCCGGCAATGCTGTATTCGGATCGGTCGCGAGGAGCCCAGCTGCCTTTGGCATCTCCTGCCTGTTCCTGCCAGGCCACGAGGTCATCACGCAGGCGTCCGTTCCAGCGGTTCCACTCTTCTCCTCCCCAGTTTTTCATGACCTGGGTACCGAAGTAGTTGTAATAGAAATTGTCGTAGGGACCTTTCTTATCAAGGATCTGAATTCCCTTCCGAAGATCACCGTCGTCTCGCCCCCAGCCCAGATACATGCGGGAAAGAAGTGCCATCGCTGTGACGGAGCCTTCATAGGCCTTCTTGTCCACTTCGTAACCGTAACGTCCCTCCCGGTCGACCTGAACGCTGTCAAGATAGTAACTGACGCCTCGCCATGCGGGATCCGGAATTCGGAAGCCCGCTTTCTCGCCCGCTTTGAGCGCCATCAGCTGAATTGCCGTGCACGATGTAGAACCCGGTTGTTGCGGAACATATCTCCATCCTCCGCCACGAGGATCCTGAGAATTCAGAAGGAACTGGAGAGCACCCTCGCAGGCAGGCTTCAGTTTCCGGTCCTTCGTCATCCCATACGCTTCGCACAGCGCCAGCGTTGCCGCACCATGGACGTAGTAAGCATAGTTGGGCTCTTCATCTGTCTCCCGTTTGTTGATCACTCCGCGAAGGTCATAGCCCGCCGGACCGACAACCCCCACGGTCATCAGATAATCAAGCCCAGCCGTCACCTGGCGTTTGTAGGGACCAACGCGATGAGTATTTCCGGCGGCGAGGAATGGCAGCAGCGCGTAGGCCGTTCCGCCGATCGGATTCTGAATCCGCCCCGGACTGGTGCATGGACCTACGTCAGCAAAATCCCAGCTGCCGTCTCGCCGCTGACGTTGTGCCAGCCATTCCAGAGCCACCGTGACGGCAGACTCACTGCCCACCGATCCGCCAAATTTCTCCACCAGCATTTTTCGGCTGGCGTCAGACCGATGACTGAATGAAGCCGCTTTGCCAGGCGTCGCGTCCCGATTCGTTGGCAACTTGCCGTTCGGCGTTTCCGGGAGATCCCCCGGATTCTCGGCCACCTCCATCGGCTCTTCCGGCATCGGCTCAACTGGTTCCGCCGGAGGCTCCATCTCCGGAGGAATTTCCGGTTCCGGTACTTCCGGTTCCGGCATCGGTTCTTCCATCGGCTCCGGCTGCTCGACCGGTGGCTCTTCAGACTGCTGCTCCTGCTGCTTTCCCGCAACCTCGGCTGGCGGTTCCATCAGAACAGCCTGAGGTTCCTCCTGGGGAATCGTGAAACTGGCAGAGAGCGGCGGCAGCTCCACCGGCTCCACATATTCCAGACGCTGAAGTGCAAGCAAAAGCAAAGCAATCATGGTCACTACCGTACTGATCGATGCGGGCTTGCGGCTTCGCTTCAGTTCTTCAGCGATCTCTTCCGTTGTCTTTCGAATCTTTGGCTTCAGATCACCCTTTCGAGTTCTGACGCGAACTTTCTCCGCCTGCTCCATCGCCGCCAGACGAAGACGTTCCACGAGCTTCCTGAAACTGACTCCTCCCAATGACTTCTTCCGACCCGCAGGTTTGCGAGCTGCCGTCTTCACAACATTCGGATTTGTCGGAGGTACTCCGACAGCCGTGCTCGCAGCTTCCTTTGGCAAACCATCATCAGAAGAAATCGTCTGCCCCGAAACGGCCATCTCGGCGACTGCAAGGTGCTGCTGCGAAGTTTGCGGAACATGGTCGGGCAATCGCGGATTCGCCAGCTCCTGTTCCGGCCGTCCCGTCACCGACGATTCCGCCGTCGCACTGCGTGCAACCGTCGCGCTGCCTGCAACCGTCGCGCTGTCCCCAGCCCCAGCCCCAGGCGAAGGCGAAGACAAATCCGCCAGTGAGCTTCTGGCCGAAGGAGAATAGAACGGCGCTGGGCTCCCATTGGAACTTTGCTGCACGCTCGGCTTCCGCATCGAAGCGGCAATAAACTGACCAGGCACCGCTTCCGCAGATCCATCACCCGGTGGACCATGGGATCGAACAACAGAAGCATCATGGGGACGCTGAACAAAGGCGATGGGGTTAGCGGGTTGCCCCGTGACCGCTTCCCGCTCCAGCTGACTGGCTTCCACAAAGACTGCCGTGCCAATCTTTGCCTGCTCCGCCAGTGCGGAATACTTTTGAGCAAGAGTCAGGTACTGAGCCGACAGTGAGGCATGATGAACGGACGCCGACAGAGCTTCTTCCGCTCTTTGCTGAAGCGTTTCCGAAAACTGCGGCGCAGGGCCATGCCTCGGTTGTGAAAGACCGTCTGCTGACATGATGAGGAATCTTGGTGTGGCGTTGACGACAAGCAGAAATAAGGCACTAAACAATAACATGCCTAGTGTACTACTCATTACGCCACTATCAAGTGTTCACGTAGCGGATCTCGCCAGAGATCCCACCAGGCTCCGAACAAACTTGTAGCGGAACGGCGCAAGCCGTCCGGTAAGTTCATAACGCACAATCACCGTAGGACTCGCGCGGCTCGCGCCCTGCCGCTACAAACTCCTTCGTTCTGCAGACCGCGCGCAAAAAAAGGGCCAGGTGCATCTGCACCTGGCCCTTTTTGAGTTTCACTCAGGAGGACCGAAGCCCTCTCTGAATCCAGCATTTCAACGGACCACGAACGCCTACTTCTTGGCAGACTGCATGCTGGTCAGCAGTTCGAGATAGTCCGTGGTGATATTGACGAGTTCCTTGTTGTAGAAGTCGTTCGGGAAGATGTCGTCTTTTGCACTGACACCATTCGCCTGCTTAACGGCTTCTTCTTCTTCCTTCTGCTCCTGCTTCAGTTCTTCCTCTTCTGCTCGCAGGACATTTTCATTCAGCGAAATCGTCTTCTCACTCTTTCGCTCGATGTACTTCGCGATCAGCTTGTTGATCTGTGCAAAGTCCTTGTCACTCTCAACTCGCTTCTCACTGCGTGACTTCAACTGGCCGATCAGTGCGTCAGTCACATTTGAAGAGTACTGGCTGTACTCTGCCGCTGTGATTCGGTCGAACTCCAAAGCATTATCCAGGGAGTCTTCGCCAATGTCACGATGGTTCAGAAGCGATGGCAGCACAACGTCTGACGTGACACCCTTGGTCTGGGTGCTCTCTCCGTTGACTCGATAGAACTTGCTGATGGTCAGCTTCAGAGCCCCTCGATCCTGGGACACCAGAGAAAACCGATTCGCCACAGGCACAACATTCTGCACCGTTCCCTTGCCGTGAGTCGTCCGGTCGCCGACAACAACGCCTCGCTTATAGTCCTTGATGGCTCCCGCAAAGATCTCAGACGCCGAAGCGCTGAAACGGTTACAGACCACAATCATCGGCTTGCGCCAGTAGACTTCCGGATCTTCGTCTTCGAACGCCTGAACGTTATCGCCAGGTTCCTTCACCTGAACGACGTTACCACGAGGAATGAACAGGCCGGACACTTCAATGGCTTCCTGAAGTGCACCGCCGCCGTTCCAGCGAAGATCCACGATCAGAACATCCACCTGCTGCTTCTTGAATTCATCCAGAACAAGCTTGATGTCCTTGGATGTGCTCTTGAAATCACCACCCTGAGAAGCACCTTCGAAGTCACGGTAGAACGATGGAATTCGCAGGACGCCAACACGTGCCTTCTGCCCCGGAATCCACTCCGCGGAGTCAATCACTTTGCCGCGAACTTCGTCTTCCGTAATTTTCACTTCGGTGCGGGTGAGCTCATATTCTTCGATGCCACCAGCTTCCTTCATGACCTGCAGTTTGACTTTGGTGCCCTTCTTGCCACGGATCATGTCAACGACTTTGGTGAGCTTCATTTCAACGACGTCAACAAATTCGCTGACTGAGTCGGCTGAAACACCAATGATCTTGTCACCCTTCTGCATGCGGCCATCAGCAGCCGCTGCACCGCCCTGGATGACCTCTTCAACAACGGTGTAGCCGTCTTCGTACTTCAGTCGTGCACCAATGCCTTCCAGCTTCAGGCCCATCGTGATTCGGAAATCTTCGAGGGTCTGCGGAGACATGTAGCTCGAATGCGGATCGAGGCAGTGTGTCATGGATGACAGATACAGCTCCAGGACTTCATGGGATTCCGTCTGATCCATGAACACCTTGTTGGTGTGGTATCGAGTATGCAGTCGCTTGCGGGTCTTGTCGAGCTTCAGCATGACGAGATCAAACTTGATTCGCTTGCGCCAGCGTTCTGTCAGTTCTTCTTCCGACGTGGCCCATGGCAGCTCATCCGCATCACGCGTAATTTCTTCATCCACGGTGAAGTCGTGATCCGCGTCAATCAGCGTGCCGATCTTTTCTGATCGCTCTGCCATTCGGAGCTTGAATCGCTCAAACACTCGGACAGCAAATGAGACATCGCCTTTCAGAATCTTGTCGTCCAGCGAAGTCTTCTCTTTCGAAAACTCATCGATATCCGACTGCAGGAAATACAACTTCTGAGGATCCCAAACTTCGATGTATCGTTTCAGAAGCTTCTCAGACAACGCATCGTCAATCTGAGGATGATTGATGTGGCGCGACGCCACCATGGAGGCAACCATCTGGGCGGTCTTGCCGTCTTCAGGCGTCAGTTCAATCTTTTCAGCGTATGAGTTGTTGCTGAAAAATGTCAAAGCAGCCAGAGCCATGACAGTTCGTTTGGCTCGTTTCAGCGTTGTCATAATGATTTTCCTTCGACGAACGCACGGCCGAAGTGGACAAGACCTCGACCGCGAAAAAAGCGGAGTGTGTAGACCCGCAGAGTAATCCAGATTCCCCCGGCAGGCGATTGAACCACGGATTCTGGGATGTTAGACCAGTGACTGAACTTTGGGCAAGAGCGTAACGGGTAACCCCTTGCGCCAATTCGTGACCTTCGAGTGCCCCCGTCTCCGTGACCGTTTCGTGACTCTGACCGTTTGAACGGAAAGAATGACGAAATGCTCAGTGTAGAACGGCTGTCCTCAGCCGTTTTCAACTCCCAAGCCATGTTGCAGTTGCCGGACGCGATTTTCTCCCGACAGCGACTCTCAAAATTCTACGCCCGCACCCCGCGGTTATTAGCGGGGAAGCGCTACTTTCGGCCGGGCTGACCGAATCGTGAGAGAACTCAGCATCTGGTCCACGGAGTCGTCAAACAGGGTTGCGTCCGATTCTGCGTGAGAAAAAACCAGAGAAAACTGTTCGCCGGTCGTCGCCGTGCAGAGGTAATAGTCCCAGATGATCGTTTCTTCTCGCTTCACAGGTGCTGGCTGCCCCGCTGCGGCTTCTGAGGCCACAGGCGTGTTGCTCGGCACTTTGCCGGTCGCCTGAATATGGTGCAGCCGCCAGCCTGATTCTGTTTTCGATACTTTGGACTGTCGAATCGTGCCGGACCGCTGAATCACAGCCGGTTCAATTTCCGAAAGAAACGCGTCTTCGGATGTGAAGCTGCCAGCGGCCATCTGAGCACCAGTGCGAAGGTTGCACTGCCCCACGAGGGACCCGTTGACGACTTTGCGCAGCATCATCCCGTCGGTCGTCTGATCGACCACATGCCAATACCTGTCGTGAAGCATTAACAATCGCCACGGCGTTGTCAGTGTCAGCAGGAGTTGCCTGTCGGATGGAAATTCGCCGGGCATCGCCGCCGGGAGACTGGTGTCCGTTCCGTCGAATTCCTGAGTCCACTCAACGCGAGCCGTCACGTTGATTCCGCGGCTCACCGGACCCGCTGTCCGCTTTTCCCTCAGAGTCGCGGTGAGTTTTGTGATCAGGCCGGATTTGCGGTCAAAGGTCATTTCTCCGACCAGCGAACTGTCCGTTCCCGCTCCCGTGTCCGCTCCTGTCGCCTTGCTCTCGAACAGAATGATGGCAGTAGTCTCTGTGACCGATTTGAGCGAACAGGTGGTTGACTGTGAAGCGGTTGCGTCGATCCCAATCACCATGGGAACGACCCATGTGTCAGTATTCCACTTCTCACTGGTGCTCTGAAGAGCCCTCGCCGGCATCAGTCCCTGAACGGCCAGCGGATCACACGGAAACTCCAGCAGATCGACCTGCTGTCGCGTCATTCGCACATCCGGACTCAGCTGCACCAGACTGTTGTCCTGACCAAACACCTGGATGATTTTGGATTGCTGAGGCAAAACAACAGGAGTCGACTTTTCTCCGCCAACAGTCGTATCCGACTGCGCCATCAGGAATTCACGGACAGCCCTCAGCGCGAACGGTCCGGAGGAATCGGATGCAAACTGCCTCTGCCGGAAGTCAAACGTGGCGTCCGACTTGATCGTAAAGTCCTTCGATCCAGACGGAGAGGCCGCTGTGAGAATCCCTTCCACATGAAGCGAGTAACGAACTCGCGTGGCCTTTTGATCGATCACAGGCTGAAGAAGAATGTCTTCCGCAAGAGCACTGGGGCTTGCAGTCAGACTGGCCGCCACGGCTCCCACGGCAGCTCCCAGAAACCTCCGCCTTGAGCTTCTGCAATCCCATTGAGAACTGTCGTTGGCAATCAGGCGATCTTCCATGTGTCCGGGCTTTCCAATCCGTTCCGGGATTCCTTCAATCTCCGGGCAGAGATCTTCCGACAACCGCCCTTTTGCCACGGAATCCGCAGCCAAACAGACTATAGGTCCGATCGAAACTTTGACGCAAGACGAGCCACATCCGCACTCCGCCCCCTCTTGAGCGAAGTTCCGGAGAAATCGAGCGAGCGGCAGTACTTCGCCCCCCTCTTGAACGAAGTTCGGGAGGGGTCGAGCGAGCGACAGCAAGCTCGGGGGAGGGCCCACAACGCACCAGCGACGGCACTGATCTCTGCCTATTTCCCGGGCAGTTGTCTGCTTTCCTGAGCAGTGGATTGCGAAAACCACAGCTTTGTTTCAGACTCCAGATCCACCGTAAGTCGACGTCTCCGGAGATGGGCATCCCCCCATAGGTCCATAGGGGCTGTTCGGCTTACTATCCGTGCGAATGAATCCACGTAATAACTGACGGGCAGCTGACTGGAGTTGCTGCAATGAGGGATCTCGGGACCGTTGTGACCGCGCCAACTCGGCGCTCTGCCCCTGAGTCGGGGGCCCGGCTGCACGCCAGGCTGGCAACGGTCTCGCCCATCGGCCGCTCCGCGGATGTGCGGCGGACCCTCCTCTCCTGCTTTGCTCTGCTTGCTCTGGTCGCTAGTCCACAGTCAGCCGTGCAGGCTCAGGAAGAGTTTACGCTCCATTCGATCGACGAGATTCACGAACTGCCGGAAGAAAAACTCCACTACAGCGCCGCGGTGGAGCTGCCATGCGTGATCGCGATTCACTCGCGAGACTGGCCGATCACCTTCGTCCATGATGGCCGAACCGGAATGTACGTTGTCGGCGTCGAGGACCCGACTCTCAAACCGGGTGACCAGATCCTTTTGAAAGGCGTGGTGACTCCCGGACGATTTGTCAAAGCCGAGTCAGCAACACGAGTCAGCAACGGTATCCATCTTCCGGAACCGCGCGTCGTTTCCTATGACCGACTGCAGGGACGATTCGATGATAGCCAGTATGTTTCCATCACCGGCCAACTAATCGGTGTCGAAATTGACTTCCACCATTTCAGCCTCGAAATGGTCTCCCCTGAAGGCGGACGTTTCCGAGGATTGATCTCGGACAAGCTGACGTCGGTCGAAGAACTCCGAAAGCTCCTTGGAACCACCGTGCGCTTTCATGGAATTGTTGGTGCAAGAGTCAACACAGAGGGCAAGTTTAACGGATTCCAGATCTGGCTGCCGGACGTCAATTCCATCATTCCCGTTCAGGCAGAAGCATCGGGGCTGCCGACGACTTCGGTGGCAGAACTGAACAAGATCGATCGAGTCAGTCCCGCGGCGGGTTACTTCAAATTTGAAGCCCGAGTGGACTATCAGCTGTCGAATCAGATGCTTCTGGTGCACGATGCGACAGGGTCTGTCCTGGTGGAATTTGGCAGTTTCGCCATTCCGGAAATCGATACCGTCCAGGAATTCCGAGGCGTGCTTGATACGACTTCGCGACCGCCCGTCCTCCGCAATGCGCAATGTCGTCCGACCGACATCAACGTTCCTCAAAGAGGCGCCCCGCAGTCGCTGGAGCTCCCGGAACTTGTTGCAATGTCACTCAGCGGCGAAGAAGTCACGACGAGCGGATCGTATCTGGGGACGTTCCAGACCGATGGTCGCCCTGGCTTTCTGCTGGAACGCGATGGCATCCTGCTGCCGGTCTTCGTCAATGACGAAGCGCCTCGCGATGTGTCCAGCGGCACCAAAGTCCATGTGAAAGGTGTTTGGGTTCAGCACCAGTCACTCGGCGGATTCAACGTGGGTTCGTGTGCTCTGTACACACGCCGTTCCAACGTCGTGGTCGGAAGTCAGGTTCCCTGGACCGTCATTACGATCATCCTTTCGATCGGTCTTTTAGCAGCGATTTCGTTTCTGTGGGCCATTCTGCTAAGACGCCAGGTACGCATCCAAACGGCGCGCGCTTTGGAGGAATATGCCAGCCGCCAGAAAGCTGAGGTCCAGAAGCAGGCACTGGAGCAGCAGTTGCTTCAGGCACAGAAGATGGAAAGCCTCGGAGTCCTCGCGGGAGGAATTGCTCACGACTTTAATAACCTCCTGACAATCATCCTCGGAAACGCATCGCTGATTCAGGAATCAGGCATGGTCGCGCCGGCGGAACGGACGGGGTTGTCAAACATCCTCGCTGCAGCAACACGTGCCAGTGACCTGACTCGCCAGATGCTGGCCTACGCGGGACAGGGAACTCTTGAGTTTCAAACACTGCAGGCAAACGATGTGATTCAGGACTTCGTTCCGCTTCTCAAAGCATCCGCTGCCAAATCCACAACGCTCGAAGTGAATCTGGATTCGAAGTGCCCAATGGTGCGAGCGGACGCGACTCAGCTGCGCCAGATTATTCTGAATCTCGTTCTCAACGGCTCAGAATCACTCGCCGGCCGCATGGGACAGGTCGATGTGCGAACCTCACCCTGCCAGATGTCCAAAGCAGATCTGGAATGCTGCCATGTCGACTTCTCCGAAGGTCCCGGCGAGTTTCTGAAACTGATCGTCAGCGACGATGGCTCAGGCGTCGACCCCCATACTCTTCAGCGCATGTTTGATCCGTTCTTCACCACGAAGTTCTCAGGACGTGGACTCGGGTTATCGACGGTGCTGGGAATTGTTCGAGGCCACAAGGGCTGCATTCGTGTGAGCTCCAGCACGATTGGCGAGACAGGCACCACCTTCGAAGTCCTGCTCCCCGCATGCCAGGAAGCTGTATCTGTCCCGCCGGTAACGCCCTCTGGCTCTTCAACGCCGCCGACAGTGACAACCCGCCGCAGAATCCTGATCGTGGATGACGAACACAGCGTCGCCGCACTGCTTGCCCGTTCGCTTCGACTGTCCGGCTATGAGTGCTCAGAAGCCTACAGCGGTGCCTCTGCCCTTCAGAGCCTTGATGAATCAGCAACCGCGTCAACTCCGTTCGATTGTGTCGTCACCGATCTGACGATGCCTGACATGAAGGGCACGGAGCTTTCACAAAGAATCCACGAACGCTTCCCAGGCCTGCCCGTCGTTCTGTGCAGCGGTTACAGCGAAAGCGGAGCTGACATCGGGGAAACGTCGGCAATCGCAGCATTCCTGCAGAAGCCTTTCAACCTCAAACGACTGGCCCAGGTCCTCGGCTCCGTCCTCGAACCAAATCGCCCCGCCGGCCTCAGCCTCTTCAAAGAACAATCCTCCCCCCCTGACCACCCCGAATCCAACGACCCCAGCCGCGCCGCCAGCTAAAAAAGCCTCCCCCTGCCCTGATCTTAACCTTAACCTTAATCTTAATCTTAATCTTAATCTTAATCCTAATCTTAATCTTAATCTTAATCCCCTACTTCCCCTCCACCACAGCCTTCACCTTCGCACTCGCCTCCGTCCGCGCCTTCGCCATCACCTCAGCAACAGCCACCGGCTTTCCTCCCTGCCGCTTGCTTTCATCCGCCGCTTCCATGAACGCATAGATGTCCAGAGTTTCCTCGGCGGTCACCGGTGGCGTCCCAGTGCGATAGAACTTCACGATCTCGACGACCAGCGGCTTGTAACCATCATAGGGACCAACCTGAGCAACTCCTTTGGTGCCGAACGCTGTGCCGCCGTATCCACCGGACCCGTTGCGAATCCCGCGAAACGTCCCGATGCGTCCATCTTTCCAGATTCCCGTGACCTGATCGAAGTCCTTCGTGGAAGAACGAACAACCGTCTGAACTCCAGGTCCCATCGCCGTAAACAGTGTTTCGCAGCCATGAATTCCGTACCAGAACAGATCCGGATGAGTCGCTTCGAGACTACACGGGGAATAGGCATCACAGCCGAGCACGTCGCCGATCGAACCACCTCGAACGGTCTGGACAGCTTTCGCAAATCGCAGTGACGACGATGAGAACACAGGCGTGTTGTAATGCTTGGCGAGTTCATAGATCGCAATCGCGTCGCTCAGCGATCCTGCCACCGGTTTGTCAATGAAAACAGGCTTTCGGGCCTTGAGCACCGGTATGACCTGCTCCAGGTGAGGACGGCCATCGTTCGTTTCCAGAAGCACGGCGTCGACCTTTTCAATCATCGCGTTCAGATCGTCGATGATTTCAACTCCGTGCTCCTTGATCTTCGTCGTGTACTCCGGCACTCGCTTCACACTGCTTTCGATGTCCGGGCTGCCTTTCGGATAGACCAGAACAACACGGCAACCCGCCAGCGCCGGGTCATCTTTGGTGTTATTCAGCAGATCCGCAAACGCCAGACAGTGAGACGTATCAAGTCCGATCATGCCGACTCGAAACTGCTTCACCGGCTCATCGCCATATGCCAGATTTATTGGCAAGACGGCTGCGATAAAGAGGAGACAAAGAACCGCGAATCGAGCAGGCAATCGTTTCATGGGGCGAAACTCCGGAAGGAACGCTGCGAGCATCGCTGGCAGGACGTCAGCAGCAGGCAGGGAGAAAGTGAATCACGTCGGTAGTGGGAAATAGAACGTTCTGAGACTTGTTTGTCCATGACGCGAGCCCACTTTGCAGCCG
>VFQT010001064.1_pt1 | contig 35622 bp, 33 predicted proteins | sample 3512381 | NCBI WGS metagenome assembly VFQT01 (sample SAMN10412376, study PRJNA504923) | tailings metagenome | isolation source: Relicate 2 Philex TSF3 active mining site | place: Philippines: Tuba, Benguet | collected 2017-08-29 | reverse complement strand
CCTGGCGCTGGTGGAAGCTTTCCTCCTTGCAGATGCGGATCATGGCGCGCGCATAAGGCCCGAACGAGCATCGGCACAGCGGGATCTGGTTCATGATCGCCGCGCCGTCCACCAGCCAGCCGATGATGCCGATGTCGGCCCAGCTCAGCGTGTCGTAATTGAAGATGGACGAGTACTTGGCACGGCCCGAAAGTAGTTGGGTGTAGAGTTCCTCGCGCGTCACGCCCAGTGTTTCGGCAGCCGCATACAGATAGAGCCCGTGTCCACCCTCGTCCTGGATCTTGGCGAGCAGTGCGGCCTTGCGTTTGAGGGAAGGCGCCCGCGTCAGCCAATTGCCCTCGGGCTGCATCCCGACGACTTCGGAGTGGGCATGCTGGGAAATCTGGCGCACCAGCGTCTTGCGATAACCTGCTGGCATCCAGTCGTTAGGCTCGATCTTTTCCTCGCGGTCGATCGTGGCCTGGAAGCGGGCGAGCCTGTCGGCATCCTCTGGCCGGTCTCCGGCCTCGGCAGCGGAATTGAGCGCCTGCGTATACATCGGCTGCCTCCCTCGCGTGCGCATGTCTCATGCAAAGTAGCAGGGGAGCCATGCATTGTCAGGTAGGCGAGGCGATCCGGCGCACCCTCTGACGGGCGTATCCCCATTCAGGGCTCGTGCGTACGGCCCGCTTCGGCGTGCCAACGCCCGTCGGGCACCCATTCGCAATCGGCGAGCGGCTTGAGCCAGAGATAGACCCATGCGGCAGCCATGCTGCCGTCTTCAAGCACCACGCGACGCACACGGCGGGCGTAATCGGGGTCCGGTTCGTCGTCGGAAATTCCCTCGTAAGCGTCGAGCCAGCCGAAGCTCGCCGCCGGATCGGACAGTCGGTAAACCTCGCCGTGCACGACGTCCGTCACGGTGCCGGGCTCGGTCATCGCAGGATAGTCGCCGAGATCGTAGAGACGGCCCGCCATCGTCGCCGCGCCCAGATGAGCGCCGGCAGCGGCAAGCCGAGCGCGCTCGGCGTTCCCGAGAGGCGCGGCATGCGCGGCCCGCATGAGCGTGCCGTAAACGAAGAGCAGGTCCGTCATCGCAGTGCGAGCGGCCGCGTCAGAACGAGAAGCGCTTGCCGACGGCGAGCGGCACCAGCGTCTTGTCGCCGAACGCGTTGAGCATCGCCCCCATCGCCCGCCAGCCCGTGCAATGCCCGGCGGCGATGGTGGTGAGACCGAACCCTCCGAGCGCGGCGACCGTCTGCGGGATGATCTCCTCGTTGGTGCCGGACAGATGCAGGCCGCCCATGCAGGCGTGCAGCGGCACGTCCGGAAACGCGCGTCGCGCTTCCGTCATCACGTTGACGATGCCCGCATGCGAGCACGCGGAGAACACGACAAGCCCCTTGTCTTTCACGTTGATGGCGAGAAACCGCTCGTCCATCAGCAGTTCGTCCGGCTCCCAGCCCTGGCCGTCGGCCGTCCGCTTCACCTGACCGGGCAGGCCGCGCTCGAAAGGCGTCACGCGCGGGATCTCGCCGCTGACATAGAAGTGGCCGTCCACGGGCGTTGCCGGCTCGTCGGTGACGACGACACTTGCGCCATGCAGCGTCAGGGCCGCGATGCTCGGCACGTTCTCCATCATGCGATAGCCGCCGTTGGGCAGTTTCGCCGCGCGCTGATGGAACATGCCGGGATGCGCATAGTAGGGGATCTGCCGGCCGCCGTTCCGCCCGCGGATGAGATCCAGCGCGCGCAGCATGCCGCCGCCGTGGTCCCAATGGCCGTGGCTCAGCACGATGGCTTCGACGGGGCCGAGATCCGCGCCGAGCCGTTGCACGTTGCGCGCGAAGACCTCTTCCTCGGGACCGGTATCGAACAAGAGCGTGTGGGTTTCGCCGCCGCGCTTCACGGTGACGAGGCAGGAGAGCCCGTGTGCCGCGCAGCACAGGCAATCGCCCGAGAGCACGTTGATGCCGCGCCGGACCATCGCCGATAGCTCCGTTTCCACGAAGCGCGGGGCGCTCGACAGGTTGTCCGTGACGTTGTCGACGAGGATCAGCACCTCGGCGCTATCGACCTCGAGCAGCTGTGTCATGGCAAACTCCATGTTGCGGGGCAGGCTTGGATACGACGGTCAGGTGGCCGGCAGGAGTTCCCTCACCAGCTCCGGCGGTCGGCAGAGGCGTACGCCTCTTGCGGTCACGACGATAGGCCGGTTGATGAGGATCGGGTGAGCTTCGATGGCATCGAGGATTGCGTCGTCGCTGATCCCCGCGCGGCCCAGATCGTGCGCGGCATAGGCCGCCTCGTTGCTGCGGATGAGATCGCGCAGGGGCATCTTCATGCGGCGCGCGAGATCGGCGATTTCGCCGCGGGACGGCCGTGTCTTGAGGTATTCGACGATCCGCGGCTCGATGCCGGCCTCCCGGATCAGGGCCAGAACCGCGCGCGATTTGCCGCACCGCGGGTTATGGTAGACGACCACCTCGTCCGCCGTCGGTCCCTTCGCCATCCCGCCTCCCGGTCTCGACCTGTGCGCGTCGGCCTCAGCTTTTCTTGGTCAGCGCGCGATAGGTCTTGATCACCTGACTGTCGTCTTCGCCGCCGTGCCCCATGCCCGAGGCCGCAAGGAACAGCTGGTGTGCCGTGGCGGCCAGCGGCAGACCCATCTTCGCGCCGCGTCCGGAATCGAGCACCAGCCCGAGATCCTTGACGAAGATGTCCACGGCGCTCGTCACCATGTTGTCGTAGTCGACCATGCGGGGGCCGCGCGCTTTCAACATCCAGCTCGACGCGGCCGAGCCCGACAGGATTTCCAGCGCGAGCTTGGGGTCGATGCCAGCGTGCTCGGCGAACGCCAATCCTTCAGCCGCCGCCGCGATGTGCACGCCGCACAGCAACTGGTTCACCACCTTCATGGCGGCGCCCTGGCCGGGGCTCTCGCCCAAGTGGAAAAGGTTCGAACCCATTGCACGCAATACGGGTTCTGCGTCGTCGAACACGGCTTTGGGCGCTGCGGCCATGATCGTCAGCGTGCCCGCCTTGGCGCCGGTCACGCCGCCCGAGACGGGCGCATCGACGAATTTGCGGCCCGATCGATCCACACGGTGCGCGATCGCCGCCACGCGATCGGGGGCACAGGTCGCGCAAAGGACCACGGTGCCGCCGGGGTTCATCGCTTCCAGCGCATTGTCGTCGAAGAGCACATGCTCGGCCTGATCGGCGTTGACGACCATCAGCACGAGCATGTCGGCATCGCGCGCCGCCTCCTCTGCGCTCGACGCGCCGCGACCGCCGTGCGACTCCAGATGCGCCACGGCCTCGGGCCGCACATCGTAGCCGATGACGCGGAACTGCTTCTTGATGAGTGTTTCGGCCATGGCACCGCCCATGGCGCCCAGTCCGACAAAGCTGATGTTGCGCGTGGGCATGTCGTCGTCTCCTAGGGCGCTGCCGCTGGCCGTTTGATGCGTGATCCTACACTTTCGGCTTGCCAGGCGCATCGAGCGCGAGTGCGTCGGCGATGAACTTGTGGGTGGGGGTGGCGACGCCATGTTTCTCGCCGAAGCGCACGACGGCGCCGGACAGGAAGTCCACCTCGAGCGGTTTGCCAGCGCGCCGGTCGTGCGCCATGGACGAGGTCATGGCGACCGGATTGTTCTCGAGCGCCTTCATCAGCGCCGCGAGGTCGGCGTCCTTGAGGTGCCCTTCCGCCTTGCCGACGGCGATCACTTCTTGGACGGCTGCCTCGATCATGGCCCGCGTGCGCGGATTTGTGCGGATCGGCCCGGAGGTGTGGCCCGTCAGCGCCGTCATGCCCGAGAACGGCGCCAGCATGCCGAATTTCAGCCAGACATTACGCTCGATGTTGTCGCTGAGCACTGCGTCGATGCCGGCAGCCTTGCACAGGGCATGGAAGGCGAGGAGCTGCGGGCTGTGGCCGCCGCCCGGCTCACCGAACTCGATGCGGGCGAACTGGCTGCGATGCTCGATGACGCCAGGACGTGAAATGTGCGAGGCGATGCGCGCAACGCCGGGCACCACGTGGGCTTCCGGCAGCACGCGCTTCACGATCTCGGCCGCCTCGACGCCGTTCTGGAACGTGATGATGAGCGTGCCCTTGCCGACGACCGGCTTGAGCTGGGTGGCCGCCCCTTCCGCGTCCGTCATCTTGGTGGCGAACATGACGATGTCCGGCTTGTCCGCCTTGGCCGGGTCGTCGACCACCTTCACCGGCTTGACCGTGAGATTGCCGAGCTGGCTGTCGAGCAGCAGCCCATCCGTCTGCATGGCTTCCAGATGCGCGCCGCGCGCGACGAACGTCACGTCGGTGCCGGCACCCGCAAGTCTGCCGCCGAAATAGCCGCCGACGCCGCCAGAACCCATCACCAGGATCTTCATCGCTCAATCCTTTCCGTCCTACTGTGCCGTCGTCGCGGCGCTGTCCGTCATTCCGCTTCGATGCGGGTGAGTGCGGCGCGCAGCTTGGCGCCCTTCTCCTCCCAATCGACCTGCCGCTCCCGCAACTCTTCCACGACCTCTTCCGGCGCGCGTGACATGAACTGCGGGTTGCCGAGCCGGTCCGTCACCTTCTTCACTTCGGCGACGGTTTTCTCGATCTCCTTGGCGATGCGCTTGCGCTCGGCGCCCATGTCGATGATGCCGGCGAGCGGCAGGCATGCCGTCGCCTCGCCCACGACCACCTGTGCCGAGCCCTTCGGGGCCTCGGCAGCGAACGATACGGCTTCGAGACGCGCCAGCCGCACGACGGTGTCGTTGTGGCGGGCGACGCGTGCTTTGGTTTCGTCGGAGGCCCCGACGATGACCAGCGGAATTTTTGCCCCGGCTGGCACGTTCATCTCGGAGCGGATCGAGCGCACTTCTGAGACGAGGCGGATCAGCCAGCCGATCTCGTCGTCCGCCGCCGCGTCGGCGAGGCCGGAAAGGACCGGCCATTCCGCCAGCGCCAGCAGGCTGTCGCGCTTGGGTTCGTGTGCGCCCGTCTTCTCCCACAGCTCTTCCGTGATGAAGGGCATGAAGGGATGCAGCAATGCGAAGATGCGGTCCAGCGCCCAGGCGGTCATGGCGCGGGTCTCGGCAACCGCTGCTGCCTTCGGTTGCCCACCAGCAACCGGCGCGCTCACCTCCGCCTTCGGTTGCCCACCAGCAACCGGCGAGAGGATCGGCTTCGTCAGCTCCACGTACCAGTCGCAGAACGTGCCCCAGACGAACTCGTAGACGATGGCAGCCGCATCGTTGAAGCGGTAGCTCTCGATGGCAGCCGTCACAGCGGCAGCAGTCCGCTCCGTTTCCCCCGCGATCCAGCGATTGATCGTCTGCTGCGCCGTCTTCGGATCGAAGCCTTCGACGCGGCGGCATTCGTTCATCTCGGCAAAGCGCGTGGCGTTCCAGAGCTTCGTCGCGAAGTTGCGGTAGCCCTCCACGCGTTGCTTGGAGAGGCGCACGTTGCGGCCCTGCGCGGTCATGGCGGCCAGCGTGAAGCGCAAAGCGTCGGCGCCGTAGACGTCGATCAGCTCCAGGGGGTCCATGACGTTCCCCTTGGTCTTGGACATCTTCTGGCCCTTCTCGTCGAGGACGAGGCCGTGGATGTAGACGTCCTTGAACGGCACCTCCTTCATGAAGTGGAGACCGTCCATCATCATCCGGGCCACCCAGAAGAAGATGATGTCGAAGCCGGTGACGAGGCAGCTCGTGGGATAGAAGCGCTTTAGTTCCTTCGTCTCGTCCGGCCAGCCCAGCGTCGAGAACGGCCACAGCGCGGAGGAGAACCACGTGTCGAGTACGTCCTCGTCACGCCTGATCGGTTCGTCCTTGCCATAGTGGCTCCGTGCGGCAGCCTGCGCTTCCATCTCGTCCATGGCGACGAACACTTTGCCATCCGGTCCATACCACGCGGGGATCTGGTGGCCCCACCAGAGCTGGCGCGAGATGCACCAGGGCTGGATGTTCTCCAGCCAGCGGAAATAGTCGCCCGCGTATTTCTCCGGCACGAAGCGCGTATCGCCCTTTCGCACGGCTTCGAGCGCGGGCTTGGCCAGCGTCGCGGCATCCACGTACCATTGGTCGGTAAGCCACGGCTCGATGACCGCGTCGCCGCGCTGGGCGTGCGGGATGGCGTGCGTGTGCGGCTCGATCTTCTCGAGCACACCTTCCGCCTCCAGGTCGCCGACGATTCGCTTGCGCGCCGCGAACCGGTCCATGCCGCGATAGGCCTCGGGCACGGCCTCGTTGAGCGTGCCCTTGGCATCGAGAATGTTGATGACGGCGAGCTTTGCCCGCTTGCCCACCTCCCAGTCGTTGAAGTCGTGCGCGGGCGTGATCTTCACCGCGCCCGTGCCTTTCTCCGGATCGGCGTAGGTGTCGCCCACGATCGGGATGGTGCGGCCGGTGAGCGGCAGATGGCACTCGCGGCCGATGAGATGCTTGAGCTTCTCGTTCTCGGGATGGATGGCGACGCCGGTGTCCCCCAGCATCGTCTCGGGCCGTGTCGTGCCGACCACGATATAGGTGGAGGGATCGTCGGCATCGTACGTCACGCCGACCAGGGGATAGCGGATGTAGTACATGTGGCCGCTGGGATCGCGGTCCAGGATCTTGGCGAGCGCCGTGGCATTGAACGGCACGGGATTGCCGTCCTTGTCCTTGGCATCGATCGCCCACTTGAACGAGCCCGTGTGCTCCTTCTGCTCGACCTCGAGGTCGGAGACGGCCGACTGGAATTCCGGGTCCCAGTTGACGAGGCGCTTGTCCTTGTAGATCAGGCCCGCCCGATACAACTCGACGAACACCTTGAGCACGGCCTTCGACAGGCCCTCGTCCATCGTGAAGCGTTCGCGCGCCCAGTCACAGGAAGCGCCCAGACGCTTCAGCTGATTGACGATGGTGCCGCCCGACTGGGCCTTCCACTCCCACACTTTCTCCAGGAAGGTGTCGCGGCCGAGGCTCTTGTAGTCGATCTGCCGTTCGGCGAGCTGGCGGGAGACGACGAGCTGGGTGGCAATGCCCGCATGGTCCGTCCCCGGCTGCCAGAGCACGTCCTTGCCTCGCATGCGCTCGAAACGGCAGAGCACGTCCTGCAGCGTGTTGTTGAGCGCGTGCCCCATGTGCAGCGAACCCGTCACGTTCGGCGGCGGGATGACGATGCAGTAGGCGGGTGCGTCCGCGCGCTCGGGCCGGCCTGCCTTGAAGGCTCCGGCGGCTTCCCAGGCGGCATGGATACGCGCCTCGATGTCGGCGGGATTGTATTTGGTGTCTTGCATGCTGAGCGCCGCTCGAATGGGATGTGATAGGGTTGGCTGGGTGGTACGCTTCACGTTACACCCGTGTCAACGTCGAGACCGTGCCCGGAGGGCGTCAGCGGGTTGCCTTAAGCCGCGGCCCGTGTAGGGTGCGGGCCGCTCCGTCGCCCGATCGGCGCAACGGAGGCCAATCCTCGTGAGGCGGAGCCAACATGAAACCGGTCGTCCGATTCGCGCCGAGCCCGACGGGGCGGCTCCATATCGGCAACGTGCGCACCGCGCTGCTGAACTGGCTGTTCGCGGCTCGGGAGGGCGGCACGTTCCTCTTGCGCCTCGACGATACCGATGTCGCTCGCTCGACGGAGGAATTCGCCGAAGGGATCCGGCGTGATCTCGCCTGGCTCGGCCTGGAATGGGCGCGCGAGGAACGCCAGTCCGCCCGCATGGACCGGTATGCGGCGGTGGCGCACGAGTTGCGGGCCGCTGGCCGCCTCTATGCCTGCTACGAGAGCGAGGACGAACTCGACCGGCGCCGCAAGCGCCAGCTCGCCCGCGGCATGCCGCCGATCTACGACCGCGCGGGCCTGCGCCTCACGGCCGACGAAAGGGCGCGCCTGGAGGCGGAGGGACGCCGGCCGCACTGGCGCTTCCGACTCGACAATACGAGCCTCGAGCGAGGGCTCGCGCCTCAACCGACGTTGGTCAACTGGGAGGATGTGATCCGCGGCGATCAGTCGGTCGACGTTGGCTCGCTGTCCGATCCGGTGCTGATCCGCGAAGACGGCACACCGCTCTATACGTTCACCAGCGTCGTCGACGACGTCGATTTCGGCATCACTCACGTGATCCGTGGCGAGGATCACGTCACCAATACGGGCGTGCAACTGCAGATCTTCGAGGCTCTGGGCGCCCCGCCGCCTCGGTTCGCCCATCACAGCCTGCTGGTCGGCGCCGACGGCAAGGCGCTGTCGAAGCGGCTCGGCGATCTGTCGATCGTCGGGATGCGGGAGGCCGGCCTCGAGCCCATGGCGGTGGCGAGCCATGCGGCGCTGCTCGGCACGCCGGAGGCGATCGTGGCCTATCCGACGCTTGCCGAGCTTGGTCAGCACTTCGATCTCGCCCGCGTTTCCCGTTCACCCGGACGCTTCGACATCGCGGAGTTGAAGGCGCTGAACGCCAAGCTGCTGCACGACACACCCTACGAGAGCGTGGCCGGTCGCATGGAAGCCGCAGGTATCACCGGCGGCGAAGCGTTCTGGCTGGCCGTCCGCGGCAATATCGAGACCGTCGCGGATGCTGCGATCTGGTGGCAAGTTGTGCAAGGGCCGCTCGCGCCCGTCGTCGAGAACGCTGATTTTCTGGCCAAGGCGGCCGAGGTTCTGCCGCAAGAGCCGTGGAGCGAAACGGTTTGGCAGGAGTGGACGGCCGCCGTGCGGGCCACGACAGGGGTTAAGGGCCGCGCCCTCTTTCATCCGCTGCGCCTGGCATTGACGGCACGTGAGGCCGGTCCCGAGCTGAAGGCACTCCTGCCACTGATCGGGCGCGCGCGGGCGGTGTCCCGCCTCAGTGGCCGCGAGGCATGAGGAGCGGGCCGTCCGCCTGCTGGGGCGCGTCGGGGGCTGTTTCCGTCGGATGATCCGGAGAATGGCGTGCGGCGTCCTGGCGCCGTGCCAGCGGCGTCACGTTCGCTGATTTGCGCAAGAAGACGACGGGTGCCGTCACCGGTCCCATGATCGACATGACGCCGTGCGAGGTCACCTCGTAGTCGAGGCGGGCGAAGAAGGATGCTACGTCCGGCAGGGCGCGCACTGCGAACGTCTGGAAGCCCGCGACGCGCGCCCGCTGCTCCGCCTCGGCCACCAGATGTTGGCCGAGGCCTATCCGTGTGAAGAGGGGGTGCACGAAAAGCGACGTCAACCGTGCGACGTTACCCATGTCGTCGGCCGCCACCCAGCCGCAGGTTCCCGCCAGAAATCCGTCCATCCAGGCGCCCGTCAGGTGCTCCTGCTCCAGCATCGCGGTGTATTCGGGAGAGGCGGCCAGTTCTTTGAAGGCAGTGACGTGCTCGTCGCCGAGCAGGGTGGCGCCGAGCCGGTCGAACGACAGGGCATGAAGCTCGCGAACGCGAGACCAGTCGTCCACGCCTATCGGCCGCAGATCGATACGATCAAGCACATTATCGCAGGAAGCTTTGTTGACCGAGTTACGCATACACCACGCCTCTCAGGCTCATCGCGAGCTCTGTGGACGAAAATCTACAGTGTTTGTACGATATTACACGCGCCGGCGCCACGGATAGTTTACGACAAGGCAGATTTATTCGTGTGCATCGGATCGCTTCAGCGCTGGACCCGGCGCGATATGGGCGCGTCCGTGGCCGGCGCCTCCGCCTTCCGATCCCCGCGATCGGCTGGTGAAGGGATGTACTCCGCCTGCTTGCAGGAGCAGCCCTGTACATATTCCTTCCGGTAGCGGAAGGCGGATTTCAGGTTGGTGTAGGGCGTTTGGTTCCGCACCGACATGGCCTGCTCCATGCTGCCGCCGGGGTTCTGATGGTAAAAGAGTTCGGTGGGCGCCGCGCATTTCGACTGGCAGATCTCCACGTCGCGCTCGAAGTGATTCTTGAGCGTCGAGAAGCTCACCGGGAAGTAGTATCCGTCGCACAGACGCACGCAAACCGTGCGATAGGTCGCGAACGGCAACGCGCCGAACTCGTTACCGCGGCCGCCCGTTCCGGAGTCTTCATCTTGCCAGAGCGACGAGAACGGGTTGTTGAGGCCGCGCCGCTGCACCTCTCGCGTGTATTCGTTGCCGCAGTTGTTCCGCGCCAGCTCGCGATAGATATCGTCCATATAGGACCGGTCGCGTGAGCCGAGCAGCTGCTGGCGTTGCGCGTCGAGCTCGGCGACGCGCCGACGCGCCGTCTCGGCTTGGTTGTTCAAGTCGATGCACTGCCGAGAGCGGCGCAACGTCTTGGAAAATAAGAAATGATCGAAGCAGTCGAGCCGCTCGAGCTGGGCCTGCGCCGCGCGTGATGCGCGTTCCGCCTGCCGCATGTCGGCTTCGATCTTTGGAAGTTGATCGCGCGTGCTGCTGCCACGCTGGCTTTCCGTGACGAGGCGTTGCTCCAATTGCAGGCAGATCGGGGCCTTGTTGGTCCCGGGTGCTGCCTGTTGCTGCCAGGGTTGCGGCTGCGGTTGTGGTTGCCTCTGGGGCGGCGGATAGTCGCCGGGCGGCGGGTTGCGCCACGTGGGCTCGCGCGGGACAGGAGGCGGGCGCCTGGCGGGCTCTTGCTGGGTCGACCAGGGCCACCAACCGGACTGGGCAAGCGCGGTATCGGACGTGACGCCGAGCACGACGGAGCCGGCCGCCAGCACTGCCAGCGCGCCCCAAAAAAATGCTGCCCGTGCCGGCCGTCTTACCATGGCAATCGTCCCTTTGCGCCCGTCGTCCCCACGCAAGGCGCGGTGCCTATCGCACGAACCATTGCGGCCTCGGAGCGATTGGCGAACTTATCCCGATTCATCAATCAAGATCTTGTGTCGAGATAATGGTGATGCTGGATTACCGGGTCAACGGCGCCACTACGCAGTGGACGCGACCATGCACAGTCCAGTGGCCGCGCCGCGACACGTCCGATGCCGACAACGATCCCGCAACCGCGAAAGACCCGGAAAGAAAAGGCAAGTCCATGACACCGCAAGCAATTGAGCTGGCAGCCCAGGCCCTGATCGAGGCGCGCCGCAGCCGCCGGATGCTCGACGCCCTTCCCGAAGGCTGCCGGCCGGGCACGCCTGAGGAGGGCTATGCCGTACAGCGTGCTGTGATCACGGCTTGGGGCGAGCCGGTAGCGGGCTGGAAGTCGGGCGCGACGTTGGAGGCCGTTCAGCAACGCTTCGGGCTCACGGAACCGTTTCTCGGCCCGTTCTTCGGCTCGTCCGTTATGCGCAGCCCCGCACGCGCCAAGGTCGGGCTCTACGAGCACCGCATCCTCCCCGTTGGCACGAGGCCCGGCGTCGCGCTCGAAGTCGAATTCGCCTTCCGTGTCGCCAAAGTTCTGCCGCCGAAGGCGGGGGGATACACGCGCGACGAGATCCTCGAAGCGTTCGATGCCGTGATTCCGGCCTTCGAGATCATCTCGCCGCGTTTCCATGCCACGCCCTTCGGCAATCCGGGCAGCGCGCTCGCCGATTGCGGTTTGAACGGCGGCATGGTCCTCGGTCAGCCCGTGAAGGACTGGCGCGGCATCGACTACGCGAACCATACGGCGCGGCTCGTCGTGGACGGTAAGACCATCGCGGAAGGCACCGGCGCACTGGTGCTCGGCAACCCGCTCAATGCTCTGGAATGGCTTGTGAATGCCGTCGGTCGACAGGGGCACATGCTGAGCCCGGGTCAAGTCCTGACCACGGGCTCGATGACCGGCATCGTCTACGTCGACCAGGGAGCCGAAGCCGTCGGAGACTTCGGCGCGTTGGGCACGGTCGTCGCCACCTTCGAGTGACATTCCGGCGGGCAGGTCATCGACCAATGGCGTGCTTGACCTGCCCGCCGCGTATCGCGCATAAGCGTGACATGAAGCAGAACATCGAGAAACCGGCCGTCAACATTTGTTGCGGCATTATTATTACGGGCTAGCTCACCGGCTGGCGCGCGACCTGCTTCTTTGCCCCTTTCTGACAGAGAACGCCCTTTTCGCCCGCCAGCGCAGGCAATGCGCGCGCAGGTCACGTCGTGGCCGCGCCTCCAGGCGGAATGGGGTTACGATGTCGTTGACGATCTACAACACGCTGACGCGCCGCAAGGAGGCGTTCGAGCCGATCGACCCGAAGAACGTACGGATGTACGTGTGCGGACCGACGGTTTACGACTATGCCCACATCGGCAACGCGCGCCCGATCATCGTGTTCGACGTGCTATTCCGCGTGCTCCGCCACATCTACGGGGCCGATCACGTCACCTATGCCCGTAACATCACGGACGTCGACGACAAGATCAATGCGCGGGCCGTCGAGCGCTTCCCCGACATGGCGCCGACTGATGCCATCCGGCGGCTGACCCAGGAGACGGCGGCGCAGTTCCACGAGGATATCGCAGCGCTGGGCGTGCTGCCGCCCACAGTCGAGCCGCGTGCGACCGAGCACATCGCGGAAATGAAGGCGCTGTGCGAGGCATTGGTTGCCAAGGGGCACGCCTACGTCGCCCAGGAGCACGTGCTGTTCGATGCGGGCTCGATGGCCGATTACGGACGCCTCGCGAACCGCTCGTTGGAAGAGATGGAGCACGGCGCGCGCGTGGATGTCGCCCCCTACAAGAAAGGGCCGATGGATTTCGTGCTCTGGAAGCCCTCGACGCCCGATCAGCCGGGTTGGGCGAGCCCTTGCGGGATCCCGACGCCCGGCCGGCCCGGTTGGCATATCGAATGCTCGGCCATGGCCGGTAAACACCTCGGCCAGGTCTTCGACATCCACGGTGGCGGCATCGATCTGGTATTCCCGCATCACGAGAACGAGATCGCCCAGTCGCGTTGCGCGCACGGTACGCCCGTGATGGCACGTTATTGGATGCACAACGGCTTCCTGCAGGTCGAAGGCGAGAAGATGTCGAAGAGCCTCGGCAACTTCTTCTCGATCAACGAACTGCTGCAGACGCAGGTGTTCGGCAAGCAGCGCTGGCACGGCCGCGTGCTGCGTTTCGCCATGCTCTCCACACACTATCGCCAGCCCATCGACTGGACGGTAGATCGCGTCACGCAAGCCAAGCACGCGCTGCAGGAGTTCGCCGAGCTTGTCGCGCGTGTCGACGCCGCCGATGCGCCTCATGAGGACGTCGTGGCGGCCTTGAGCGACGATCTCAACACGCCGAGCGCCATCTCGATTCTGCACGGTCTCGCCAAATCGGCGCGCCGGGGCGATGCCGAAAAGGCGGGGGACCTGCGTGCCTCGCTCGAGTTCATGGGACTTTATGGCGGCGAGAAGCCCGCCGAGCTGTCGCTGGCTCCTGCCGCCGAAGTGGACGGTGACGCCGTGCAGGCGCTCGTCGACGCCCGCACGGCCGCCAAGAAGGCGCGCGACTTCAAGGAGGCCGATCGCCTGCGCGACGAGCTGGCTGGCATGGGCGTCGTCCTGAAAGACGGCAAGGACGGCACGACATGGGAGCTCAAGCGATGACGGCGCGGTGCCGGCGATGATCCGGAAAGCCCCACAGTTCCAGCGCGCGATGCCCGTGCTCGATCGCACCGACATGGGTGAGAGCCTGTCGTTCTGTCGCGACAAGCTCGGATTCAGCGCGGCGACCTGGGGTGATCCGCCGTCCTTTGCCATCGTTCAGCGCGGCACGGTCACGCTCGCCCCGACACTGGTGGAGAAGGGCAGGGCTGCCGTCAGCCGTACCTGGGCCGCTTACATGTATGTGCGCGATGTCGACGCGCTCCATGCCGAGTTCGAGGCGCACGGCGTGACGTCGTTCGATCCGCCGACGACGCAGCCCTATCACTGCCGCGACTTCGTCGCAGAGGACCCGGATGGCCACATCCTGTCGCTCGGTCAGGTCATGGCGCCGGATGTGCCGGGACCGGGCCTGTCCGACAGGATCGGGCGGGATGCCGGGGAAGGAGCGGCACCATGAGCGAACCCTGGAGCGGTGGCTGCCAGTGTGGAGCGGTGCGTTTTCGGGCAGGGACTCTCGGCAGGGCGTCTCTGTGCCACTGCCGCATGTGCCAGAAGGCGTTCGGCGGTATCGGCGGTCTGCTCGTGACGGCACACGATCTGACGTGGACGCGCGGGCACCCCGGCCACTTCGCAAGTTCCGACAAGGTACGGCGCGGCTTCTGTCGCTGCTGTGGCACGCCGCTCACCTTCGAGCCGGCCGGCGGACCGGTGGACGTGGCGATCGCCGCCTTCGACCGGGCGCGGGAGATCATGCCGACGATCCAGCTTTCCCGGGAGGCGCGGCTCGCCTGCTTCGATGGGCTGGTGTTCCTGCCCGACCGACCCGCGAGCGAAACGCCGGCAGCGTCCGCGTGGGCGCAGAGTATCGTCTCCAATCAGCATCCCGACCACGACACCGAGGACTGGCAGGTGAAAGTATGACCGCCGATCATCCCATGCGTCCGTTCATGCCCGCCGACACGGTGCGCGTGCAGGACCTCTTCGCGCAGTCGATCGAGGAGTTGACGCAGGACGAGTACGACGAGGACCAGCGTCTTGCCTGGATGTCCGGCGCCGCCGATGGGCGGGCGTTCGCACGCCGTCTCATGCAGAACGTCACGCTGCTCGTCGAGCGCGAGGGCGAGCTTCTGGGCTTCGCCAGCCTCAAGGAGAACACCGTCGTCGATTTTCTCTACGTGCACCCCTACGCGGTGGGCGAGGGTGTTGCCACGACCCTGATGGACGCGCTCGAGAAGCTCGCCAGGGCACGCGGTGCCAAGGAGTTGACGGCCGACGTCAGCGATACCGCCTACGACGTGTTCCTCGCGCGCGGCTTCGAGCCCGTCCAGCGCAACAACATCCCGATCGGCGACGTCTGGGTTCCCAACACCACCATGCGAAAATCCCTGGAAGCGTCGGAGAAAAAGGATCCCGCCCGATGAAGCCGCCCGAGACACCGTTCCCCAGGCACTGGCTTTTCTACATCGCGATCAAGCTCGTGATCCTGGCGGTCGCAGTCGCATTCAGTCTCAAATACGTCGGCCTCTGGTGAACCATGACACAGCGTGACCGCCTCTACCTTTTCGATACGACGTTGCGTGACGGCGCACAGACGCAGGGCGTGGATTTTTCCGTGGCGGACAAGCGCCGCATTGCCCAGATGCTCGACGAGTTGGGCGTCGATTACATCGAGGGTGGCTATCCCGGTGCCAACGACACGGATACGGCCTTCTTCGCCGAGCGCCCGCCTCTGAAGCGCGCCCGCTTCACCGCGTTCGGCATGACGAAGCGCGCCGGCCGCTCGGTCGCGAACGACCCGGGCTTCCAGGCGGTTCTGCAGGCCCCCGTCGAGGCCGTCTGTCTCGTTGCCAAGGCTTGGGATTATCACGTCCGCGTCGCCCTCGAAATCACCAACGAGGAGAACGTGCGCGGCGTGGCGGAAAGCGTTCGGGCGGTCGTGGAAGCCGGCAAGGAATCCATGATCGACTGCGAGCATTTTTTCGACGGCTACAAGGCGGACCGCTCTTTTGCTCTCGACGTGGCACGCACGGCCTACGAGAACGGCGCGCGCTGGGTCGTGCTCTGCGACACCAACGGCGGCACGCTGCCGCACGAGATCGAGGCCATCGTCAAGGACGTGACGAGCGTCGTTCCCGGCACGCATCTGGGCATCCACACGCACAACGATACCGAGCAGGCGGTTGCCAACACGCTCGCCGCCGTCCGCGCGGGGTGTCGCCAGATCCAGGGCACGCTCAATGGTCTGGGTGAGCGCTGCGGCAATGCCAACCTGACCTCGATCATCCCGACGCTTCTTCTGAAACCCGATCTGGCCGAGCGTTTCGAGATCGGTGTGAGCCAGAAGGCGCTGCGGAGACTGACGCAGACCAGCCGTGTACTCGACGAGATCCTTAACAGGGCGCCGAGCCGGCAGGCGCCGTACGTGGGCGAGAGCGCCTTCGTCACGAAGGCCGGCATTCACGCCTCCGCGATTCTCAAGGAGCCCGAAACCTACGAGCACGTGCCGCCCGAGAGTGTCGGCAACCGCCGCCGCGTGCTCGTCTCGAACCAGGCCGGCAAGTCGAACGTGCTTTCCGAGCTCGAGCGCTTCGGCATCGAAATCCCCAAGGGCGATGCCCGCGTGGGCAAGCTGCTCGACGAGGTGAAGGCGCGCGAGGCGATGGGTTATGCCTACGAAGGAGCCGACGCCTCCTTCGAGCTTCTGGCGCGACGTCTGCTTGGCAAGGTGCCGCACTACTTCAACGTCGACAGCTTCCGCGTCATCGTCGAGAAGCGCCACAATGCGCTGGGCAACATGGTGACGGTTTCGGAGGCGTCCGTGCGGGTCTTCATCGACGGAGATGCCGAGCCGATCTGGTCGGTCGCGGAAGGCAACGGACCGGTGAACGCGCTGGACACGGCATTGCGCAAGGATCTCGGCCGTTATCAGGGTTATCTGAAGGATGTCGAGCTCGTTGACTACAAGGTGCGCATCCTGACGGGCGGCACGGAGGCCGTGACGCGGGTTCTGGTGGAGAGCCGGGACAAAGCGACGGGCGAGCGTTGGTCGACGGTCGGCGTTTCGCCCAACATCGTCGATGCGAGCTTCGAGGCGCTGGTCGACAGCATCACCTATAAGCTCATCAAGGCCGGTGCGCAGGCTGCGTAAGCGGCCGGCTCATGCCGGCCCTCTCGTTGGCGCACGCTGCGGGCCGGCGCCTGCCGCTTCCTTGCGCGTGATGCGCACTTCGGTGAGCACCCAGCTCAGGCGGCGCAATTCCAGTGTCGCGTGCCAGACGCGCGTGGGCGTATGGCGATCCCGTATCGCAAGCTCCAGCCGGTTCGGGGCGGCGATCGCAAGCCGCTCCAGTTGACGCGCGATAGCAAGCATACGGTCGAGGCCGGTCCCCCCGAACCACGTTCCCGACAAGGGCTTCGGCGGCGGGGCGAGCCCGATCCGCGGCCGGATGCTGTCGCGCCACGTCTGCCGCATGGACCAGAGGCGCGGCGCGCTTTCCGCCGTCACGAAACGATCGATCAATGGATCGGTGAGATAGGGCAGTGTCGCCGCCTTGATGCGCGCCCACAGGCCGCGAGGCGGCGTGGCGACTCCGGCCTGAGCGGAGATCTCCTTGAGGAGTTTCCGCGTCTCGCCCGGCGCCCGGCGCAGACCGCCACGAACCGACGCGAAGTCGATCCGCCGTTCGAGCGTGGCGATGTCGGCGGCGTCGAGTGCCGTGCGGACTTCCAGAACAGCGCGCAGCGCACTGGCCGGGTACGCGAGAAGCCCGACGGCAATCACCAACAGAGTAAGTGCTGCAGCCTTGCGCATCGTCCGTCCAGCTGAGGGCCGCATCGGCCGAAGAGGGATACCCCACGCCTCGTATGCTCCGAATGCGGCGATTCCGGTTCCACATACATCGCCGACGTAGAAACTGCATTTGTCCGAAATGGCGCATGGGCTCGCTCCAGTATGGACGCTGTGGCGCCCGGAGGACCTCGCAGCGTCGTGCTGCGGGCCCGCGGCGTTCCATCGTCGCGCCTCACGAAAAGTTGCCTCGTCTGTCATTTGCCATCCGGGTTCGAGCGGCGCATGAATATTGCACGACGTTCAGATCCCCAAACGGAGCCACGGCGATGAACTTCAAAGGGCAAGTCATGACAGGCGCGCTGGTGCTCGCGGTCGCAGCGGCAGGCGCCATAGGCTACACGATCTGGCAACGGCGCGCAGCGGAAGCAACCGCAGCGCAAGTCGCGCCGGAAGTGCAGCGCACGGTTTCCGATCGCGCCGGCGCTGCGAGCCTGCGCAACGAGGCACGCGTGCCCAACCGCACTGCGAACCAGGCTGTCGTCGCGCCCGGAAATTCGATCGGGGCATCGGCGCCCGCCGCGCTGCCGCCCGCCAACGCGGGACAGCCATCCCAACAGCAGGCGCAGGCCCGGCCACGGACCGACGCCCCCTCTCAGTCCACGCCCCAAGCGCCTGTCCAGGCAGTGCAGGCGCCCGCAAATCCCGCGGCTGCGACCGCTCCCGTAGCCCCTACGCTCACGCGGGGCGCGGACGAGACCGCCACGTCCGCGCCAGCCCAAGGCTCGTCCGACACGCCCTCGATGCCGTCGCCGGGCGTGTCTGATGTCCCGGTCGAGCCTCGAGCGGGTCAGCGCAGCTTGATCCCCACCGCCGACCAATCGACGCCGATCCGCCGTACCCATTGGCGCGCACGCCACGCAAGACCCGAGATCTGCGACTGAACTCAGGGCAGCTCTTGAACTCCGGCACGCACGAGGTTTGCAACCGGCGCTTGGCCCGGATATCGTAACCGCCACTTGGCAACGCCTTATTCGAGGAACGCCAATGATCAGCCAGAAGCTCCCGCTTGCCCTTGGATTGGTCGCACTGACAACCGTCGTGCAACCCGCGTTCGCGCAGTCAGGAGAGGCGACCGTGAAGGAGCTTCTGGGCCGCGCGCAGGCCGAATCCGGCAAACGCGCAGTCGAGGATCTCATCGACAAGCTGAGCGGTGCCCGAAACGGCGGCGCCGCCCGGCAGCAGTCACCCGCGGCATCGCCGCCTGCCGGTCCACGGGACGCGGCCCCCGCGCCCACGGCACCGATCGCTGCTCCAGCCGTCGTGCCCCAGCCGCCGGCAGCGTCCGTGCCACCTTCGACCAGCACTGAGGCAGCGCCAGCCGTCGTGGTCACGCCTGCGCCGGCCCCTCCCGCCGCGCCAGTCGCCACCCAGCCCCCCGCGACGGCCCGCCAGACCGCCACTGAGGCCCCCGCTAAGTCAGCGGCCACACCGCCAACTTCCACGCCGGCCGTGGTCCCACGCCCGCGTGGTCCCGCCAGCCTCGCCATCGCGCCGCCTGCAAGCCCGCAGTCTCCGGCATCCGCCGCCCAGCCGACATTGACGCCGGGAGCCGATGAGCCGCCGGCCGCCGCTGCTGCGACGGCGCAGCCGCGGGCAACGGATGCGGCGCCGGCCCGTCCGGTCACCGCACCTCCGCAGCCCGTGGTCGTGCGGCCGACTGTGAAGTCTCTCGTTGCCAAGCCGTTCGCGAGCGACGCCGAGATGGCCAAAGCGCCGGAAATGGCCGAGAAACTCGACTTGCCGCGCGCCGACATCGAGGTTTTGTTCGATCTCGATTCTGCGCATGTCACCGCCCGCGCGAGGGAGACGCTCGACACGCTCGGTGCCGCCCTTGCGGATCCGCGCTTGGCCGGCCAGAAGTTCGTCGTTGCCGGCCATACCGATGGCTACGGCCCGGACAGCTACAACGTGCAGCTTTCGCAGCGTCGCGCGGACGCCGTGCGCCAATACATGATCCAAACGTTCGACATCGCGCCCGCAAACCTGATCGCGCGCGGGTTCGGCGAATCGCAACTCAAGAACAAGCGCAATCCGTTCGCGCCGGAGAACCGGCGCGTTCAGATCATCAACTGGACCAGCCAGACCGCCGGCGAGCCCCGCAATTGACGTTCGATGCGGGAGAATCTTTGCCTGCCTTGGCAGGGCCGGTCTGGCATCGCGAAAATCCCCGCAGGCGTGGCGGGGCGACCCAGGGAGGCTCGGTGGCTTAACAGAGATGGACCTTGCAGAGCCTCCTGCCGGCGCACCCGTCGATGATCCTGCTCGGCGCCCGCTGCCGGCAGGGACGATGATCGATCATTACGTGATCCGCTCTGTGCTGGGCGCGGGGGGCTTCGGGATCACGTATCTTGCACGACACGAGCTGCTCGGCCGCCATTATGCCATCAAGGAATACATTCCCGACGAATTCAGCTATCGCCAGGGCCAGTCCGTCCGGTCCACGTCGCACAGCGAGCCGACCTATCGCTGGGGCCTCGAGCGCTTTCTGGCGGAAGCGCGCGCGCTCGCGCGTTTCAAGCATCCCTCCATCGTCAACGTCGTCAGCGTCTTCGAGGCCAACGAGACGGCCTACATGGTGCTGGATTACGAGCGTGGCCGTGATCTCGGCACGTGGCTGAAGGAGCTTGGCCGGCCACCGACGCAGGGCGAAACCGACAAGATCGTCCTGGCGCTCCTGAGCGCGCTCGAAGCCGTCCACGAGCATGGGCTGCTGCATCGCGACGTCGCGCCCGACAACATCCTCATCCGGGACGACGGTTCGCCCGTGCTCATCGACTTCGGATCTGCACGCGAATCCGTGCGCGGTCGCTCCAAGGTCATGTCGGCCATCGTGAAGCGCGGCTATTCACCGCCCGAGCAGTATACGAGCCGGCCGGAGCTTCAAGGGCCGTGGTCGGACATCTACGCCCTTGCCGCCACGATCTACCGGATGCTGTCGGACGAGGTGCCGGCGGACGCCACGGATCGGATGCTCGAAGACGCGCTGCCGCCCTTGGCGAGCCGGGTGCGCGGCATCTACCGGCTGGCCTTCATCAGGGCGATCGAGCATGGCCTGCGCTTGCAGAGCCGCGACCGGCCTCAGAGCGTGCGCGCCTGGCGTGACGAGCTTTTCAGCATCGAGGATGAGGGCGTCGCGAGCCCGATCGAGGGGGCGGCGGCTCCGGTCCGGGCGGGATCGGTGTTCTCCGGCGACGTTCCCGCGAGCCCGCTGTCGGTCGCCCAGCCGGACCTGAGCTGGCTTCATGCGGAGGGGGCCGAGGCGGCTGTGCCGCAACCCGTGCCCTGGTATCGTTCGCGGCGCGGCCGGCAGGCCTATTATGCTGTCCTGGGCGCGCTCGGCGGTGCGGTGGCAGGGGCGCTCTCGAGCATCGTCTTCGCAAGCATCGTCGCGGTGAACTGCTCCGCTGACTCCTGCGTGGCGGCGTATCTCCCGGCATGTTCCATCGTCGGCGCGCTGGTGGGCGCCGTGGTCGGAGTCAAGATTTCCAGCATGACGCAGCACGTCGAACCGTCCATCGACGATCTCTCGCGCGACGGACTGCTTTAGGCCGCTTGGCCCCGCCGCGGTACAGCGCCGTGTGAGATCAGCCCGGCCGGCTCGGTGGCTGCGAGGGACGCCGCTCGCCCGCGGCCGGCGCCAGAACGTTTGTGCCGAGATCGCGTCCACGCAAGACTTCGACGAAGCGCAACGGCCGCGGATCGCCGTCGATCTCGGCTTCGCGCACGCGGTCGTCATCGGCATCCCAGCCGGCAAGGCGCGCGACGTCCGTCGAGACGGCAAGCTGCATCCCGCGCTGTCGGGCTTGTTTCTCGAGTGCGATCGCCCGACGGACCGGCGCACCCACCACCGTGACGTCGACCGCTTCGCCGAAGCCCATACGCCCCATGATCACGGGCCCGGTCTCCACACCGGCCGCCACTTCGATGGCGCGTCCCAGGTCGGCCGCCAGCAGCGCGTTGACATGGTCGAGCGCGATATCGATGGCCCGCGCCGCGCGAAGGGCTTGCCTGCAGGCCATGTCGGGGGAGACGCGCTGGCCGAAGACCGCCACGAGGCCGTCGCCAAGGACCTTGTCGACGGACCCTCCCTGCGCGCGCACGGCCGTACCGATGGCCGTGAAATATTGGTTGAGCAGAAAGACCACGTCATAGGGGAGCTTACGCTGCGCCAGTACGTGATAATCGCGCATGTTGACGTAGAGCACGGCCAGATGCCGCTCGCTTCCGCTGGCGTCGCTCTCGACCAGAGTGGTGGCCTGTGGTCCCGTACTGAGCGGGCGCAGGAGGCGCGTGACGGTGATCGGCTGCTCCGGCCGGATCTGGCAGGCGAGCCGCACGTTGGGGGGCGCGTCGATCGCCGCCAGCGTCACCGTTTCCGGGAAAACCGCCGGGGGCAGCGTGTCCGCGCCCTCGTCGATGCGTACGCGACACGTTGAGCAGCGCGCCCGGCCGCCGCAAACCGCCGCATGCGGGATGTGGTTCATGCGCGAAACTTCGAGCAGCGTCGAACCTTTGGGCACCGTCACGGTGGGCCCCCCGGCAAAGGTGATCCTGACCGATGCGGCGCGGGCGGCATAGAGGAACCGGTAGGCGAACACGAGCACCAGCAGCCCGAGCACGGCGAGAAAGCCGAGGCGTGTCAGTGCGCGATACCAGGCCAGAAGGTCGCCCGCCTGTGCATCCGGCCAATTGGTGAGCTGACGAACGCGTGCGAACGTCTCGGGGTTTTCGATCAGTCCGGCGACGGCCCGGCCGGCCACCATGAAGCCGCCGAGCGCCGCCAGTGGAACGACAATGGCGACGAACAGAAGCACAGGCTGCATGGCGCGATATGGCGCATGCAGCCGCAACCAATAATGAATGCCGATGCAGCCGTGTAGCCAGACCAGCACCAGGAGCGTGCTCTGCAGGATCGCATTGTTCGGCCACAGCCGGGCCAGTTCGTAGAGATAGTTGTCCGTGACGCCGAAGACCTGATTGGCGATGCGTGTGTTGACGATGTGCGGAAACAGCAGGAACGGAATGAGTAGGCCCAGCCCGATCTGCGTCAACTCCCACCAGGGCAGGGACAGCGTCCGCCGTGTGGCGATTTTCCAGAGCCCCAGTGCCATGTGCACCACCAGCGCGAGCGCGAGTACGATCGTACCGGGTAGGGACCGGATCACCGCGCGGCGCCACTCATCCACCGCATCCATCTGTTCGAGAGAGACCAGGCCGATCGCCGTATTCAGGAAATGCGTGGCAGCGAAGACGAAAAGTATGAGCCCGGAAATGAGCCGGAGGCGTTGCAGAAGATCACCGCGAGCCAGAATGTGCATGATGGAAATCCTCGATCGCATCTCGTCGGGATTGCGCACTCTTTTATGCAATGACGGCTCCGCAGGCGCCAGCGCGCAGCGCGCCCGCCGGCGTTCAAACATGCGTGCCCGGGCGTGACGTTCGTCGGCCCCCCGCGTGCTCGGGCGCGGCGCAAGTGCGCAGTTTCGCGGCCGTGGCTTGAAGCTTGGTCCCCCTTGCGATACCAAGAAGTCGCATTGGATTGGAACGCGCTGCGGCGCTTGGGAGAACGAGATGAGCATCGATACCTCCGACGGCCACGAGGCCATGGACTATCGCGAGCACATTCGCACCTACGAAGGCTTTTTGCGTGGCACCGTCGTCCTGACCGTGCTCTGCGCCGTGATCCTGCTCGGAATGCTGATTTTCCTCGTTTAATCTCCCGACCAGGGGACGCCCGCGCGGTACCCCCTTCGAGGCCAAGACAAGGATACCGGTCGACATGGTGACGATCGCCGTCACGCCTGAACCGGAGGGTGAGACGCGCGTCGCGATCACACCGGAGACGGCGAAGAAGCTCGCTGGGCTGGGTTGCGAAGTGCGAATCACGGCGGGCGCCGGCCTACGCTCCCGCCTCGCCGATGCCGCCTTTGCATCCGCTGGCGCGCGCGTGGTCGAAAGTGCCGCGGCGACCGTCGAGGGGGCCGACATTCTCCTGAAAGTTCGCCGTCCAGTGTCGGACGAACTGCGGGGGATGAAGCCGGGCGGCATGGTGTTCGCGATGTTGAGCCCCTACGACGACCGCGCGGAACTCGAAGCGTTGGCCGGCACCGGGGCCAGTCTTTTCGCCATGGAGTTCATGCCGCGAATCACGCGGGCCCAGTCCATGGACGTTCTGTCGAGCCAGGCGAACCTCGCAGGCTACAAGGCGGTGGTCGACGCTGCCTCCCTTTTCGAGCAGGCTCTGCCGATGATGATGACGGCCGCCGGCACCGTGCCCGCAGCCAAGGTCTTCGTCATGGGTGTCGGTGTCGCCGGCCTCCAGGCCATTGCCACTGCCCGGCGTCTCGGCGCCATCGTCTCGGCGACGGACGTGCGCCCGGCGACGAAGGAACAGGTCGCATCGCTCGGTGCGAAATTCATCGCCGTCGAGGACGACGAGTTCAAGCAGGCACAGACGGCGGCCGGCTACGCCAAGCCGATGTCGGAAGCCTATCAGAAGAAGCAGGCGGAACTCGTCGCTGGCCACATCAAGACGCAAGACATCGTCATCACGACCGCGCTCATTCCGGGTCGCCCCGCCCCCAAGCTGATCTCCGCCGCGATGGTGGCCTCCATGAAGCCCGGGGCGGTGATCGCCGATCTCGCGGCCGAGCGGGGCGGCAACTGTGAACTCACGAAGCCCGGCGAAATCGTCGAGGCGCACGGCGTGCGCATCTGGGGCCCGATCAATTTGCCCGGTACCGTGCCGGTCAACGCCTCGGCGCTCTATGCCAAGAACCTCCTGACCTTCCTGGAGACGATGTTCGACAAGAAGGAGAAGACACTCGCCGTCAACTGGGACGACGAGTTGGTCAAAGGCACGCTCGTCGCCAAGGGCGGTAGCATCGTGCATGCCAACCTGCAGCCGAAGGGAGCGTGACGATGGCACGACTGGTCCTGGCAGCCCTGATGGCGCTCATGCCCACGCTGGCGCATGCCGCGGGCGGTAACGACGTGGATCCCTTCGTCTACCGCTTCATGGTTTTCGTGATCGCCATCTTCGTCGGATACTACGTGGTGTGGTCCGTGACGCCGGCCCTTCACACGCCCCTCATGAGCGTCACGAACGCGATCTCCTCGGTGATCGTGGTCGGCGCCTTGCTGGCGGCCGGTGTGGCAATGGTCTCGAGCGGCTCGATCCTCGCCAAGTTCTTCGGGTTCCTGGCGCTGGTCATGGCGTCGGTGAATATCTTCGGCGGCTTCCTCGTCACGCAGCGCATGCTGGCGATGTACAAGAAAAAAGACAAGAAATGAGCCGCGACTATCGACTCCCGAGCCGCACCGCGCCGCTGGTCTTCGGTGGCTTGCTCTCAGGACTGATGTCCCTGCTGGTCTCGGGGGTCGCGACGTTCCGGGCGCTCGGGTTCGTGGATCACTTCGTGGCCAGCTGGATCTCCGGCTGGTTGTCGTCCTGGCCGATTGCGTTCGCCGCCGTGCTCGTCGTGGCACCGGCCGTCCGCCGCATCGTGTCGATCATCGTAGCGCCGCCTGCCGTCGGCGTGCCGTCGGCCCCTCAGGCCCGAACAGGAGCTTGAAGCTCAATGTCCGCCAACGTCGTCGCCCTGCTCTATCTTGCCTCTGGCGTGCTGTTCATCCTGGCGTTGCGCGGATTGTCCAGCCCGGAAACATCGCGCGCGGGCAATGCCTACAGCATGATCGGCATGACCATCGCCGTCCTGACGACGCTGACGCACCTGGGTGCGCCGGGCAGTGTGCTGACGTGGATCTTGATTGTTGGCGGCCTCGGCATCGGCGGAGTGATCGGCGCGGTCACGGCCAAGCGCATTCCCATGACGATGATGCCGGAGCTGGTGGCAGCATTCCACTCGCTCGTGGGACTGGCGGCGGTCTTCGTCGCGGCAGGCGCGCTTTATGCGCCGGAAGCCTTCGGGATCGGCGTGCGCGGCTCCATCAACGGGGCGAGCCTGCTCGAGATGGCGCTCGGCGTCGCTATCGGCGCGATCACGTTTACGGGCAGCGTCATAGCATTCGCCAAGCTGTCCGGACGCATGTCCGGCAAGCCGATCCTGCTCCCCGCGCGGCATGCCATCAATCTGGTGCTGGGGCTGGGCATCATCTGGCTGATCTACGTGTTCTGCCAGTCGGGCGGCAGCTCTTTCCTGTTCTGGGCGATCACGATCGCCGCGCTCGTCTTCGGCGTGCTCATCATCATTCCCATCGGCGGCGCCGACATGCCCGTCGTGGTGTCGATGTTGAATTCCTATTCCGGCTGGGCCGCTGCCGGCATCGGATTCACGCTCGGCAACATTGCCCTGATCATCACGGGCGCGCTCGTCGGCTCGTCGGGTGCGATCCTGTCCTACATCATGTGCAAGGGCATGAACCGTGCCTTCCTGTCCGTGATCGCCGGCGGCTTCGGCGGCGAGGTGGCGGGGCCTGCCGGCGGTGGTGGCGAGCAGAAGCCCGTCAAGCTGGGCTCGGCCGAGGATGCCGCCTTCCTGCTGAAGAATTCCTCCAAGGTGATCATCGTGCCGGGCTACGGCATGGCCGTTGCGCAAGCCCAGCATGCACTGCGCGAGATGGCGGATCAGCTCAAGAAAGCGGGCGTTGAAGTCAAGTACGCGATCCACCCGGTCGCAGGCCGCATGCCCGGCCACATGAACGTGCTGCTCGCCGAGGCCAACGTGCCCTACGACGAAGTGTTCGAACTCGAGGACATCAACTCGGAATTCTCACAGACGGATGCCGTCTATGTCATCGGCGCCAACGACGTCGTCAACCCCGCGGCCGAGGAGGACAAGTCGTCTCCGATCTACGGCATGCCCGTGCTGCAGGTGTGGAAGGCGGGCACGGTGCTATTCAACAAGCGCTCGCTCGCGTCGGGCTATGCCGGTATAGACAACTCCGTCTTCTATCGCGACAACACCGTGATGGTGTTGGGCGATGCCAAGAAGATGACCGAGGAGATCGGCAAGGCGCTGGCTCACTGACGCCTGCCCGGCCGCAGACGTCGCCAACGGAGAAGCCCCCGCCGGCGCGCCGGACGGGGGCTTCGTTTTTCGCGCGATGAAAAGAACTCCGCCGGAGCTCGTGGCCGTCAGGCTTTGTCTGGCTTGGCGGGCGCCTCGTTCGGGATGTTGTGCATCAGCGACTGCGGCATCATGTCGATCAACTCGTCCACGTTGAACATGCCCCCGTCATCCCACTTGTAGATCGAGCGCTTTACCTCGCCGTAGTAGTAGGTGTGATAGTGGCCCTTCTCCGCGTGGAAGATCTGGCCGTTCACGTCCTTGGCGGCATCCGTGCACAGATAGGCGACCATCGGCGCGATGTACTCGGGGCCGGGCATCGCCATCCGCGACTCGTAATCCTTCTGCGTCATGAGGCCGTTCTCGACGCGCCGCTTCCAGTTGGCGATGACCGCGTCGTTGACGGTCATGCGTGTCGCGGCGAACGGGCACATGGCGTTCGCTGTGATGCCGTATTGGCCGGCCTCGCGCGCAATGGTGCGCGTCAGCCCGATGATGCCGGCCTTGGCGGCGGCGTAATTGCACTGGCCGACAGAGCCCTTGAAGGCATCCGACGAGAAGTTGACGATGCGGCCGAAGCGCTGGTTGCGCATCATCTTGGTGGCGTGCGTGCACATGTTCCACGTGCCCTTGAGATGCACGCCGATGACCAGGTCGAAGTCCTCCTCGGTCATGTTCCAGATCATGCGCTCGCGCAGCATGCCGGCCGTATTCACGACGAAGTCGATCTTGCCGTAGGTCTCCGCACATGTGCGCACCATCCGGCCGACGGCCTGATAGTCGGCGACGCTCTCGCGGTTGGCCATCGCCTTGCCGCCGGCCTTGATGATCTCCTTCACCACCTGCTCGGCGGAATCGTCCTGGTCCTGCTGGCCTTCGCGTCCCGCGCCGACGTCGTTGACGATGACGTTTGCGCCTTCCTTCGCCATCAGCAGCGCGACGGCGCGGCCGATGCCGCGGCCCGCACCCGTGACGATGCCTGCCTTGCCTTCGAGGTTCATTCCGACGCTCCTTCTCTTGCGTTTCCCCAATCGCGACCGATGCGCTTCACGCGCTATCGGCCGTTACGATGCGCGATGCGCGATGCGATTGACAAGGGCGCACGGGGATTGAACCGCAGAGTGACACTCACAGGCCTTTGCCCATGACTGCCGTGGGGAGCCACAACGCGAGATCGGGCACGAGCATGAGCAACAGGATCAGCGCGACCATGGCCGCCACGTAGGGCAGGACGCCGCGGATCACGTCGGTGACCGGACCGCGCTCGCGCATGCCCTGCACGACGTAAATGTTGAGCCCCACGGGCGGCGTGATCAGGGCAGCCTCGATCAGGATCGTGAGCACGATGCCCCACCAGATGGGGTCCCAGCCGAGTTTGACGACGATGGGGAAGATGAAGGGCGTCGTCAGGATCATCATGGAGATGGTCTCCATGAAGCAGCCGAGGATCAGGTAGAAAAGGATGATGAGCAGCATCATCGAGTATTTGCCGAGCCCGAGCGCCTCCATGCCCTTCGCAATTGTGTCTGTGACGCCGATCGCAGCCAGCACGAAGTTCAGGAACTGCGCCGCCAGGATGATCAACATGATGATGCCCGTGGTGCGCATCGTGCCCTCGGCCACCGCACGGAGCATGGCGAAGGAGAACTTGCCCTCCCAGGCTGCGAGGCAGAGCGAGGCCACGACGCCGAGCGAGGCGGCCTCCGTCGGCGTCGCCCAACCGGCATAGATGGTGCCGATCACGACGAGGAAAATCACGAACGGCGGCAACAGGTCGACAAGTCCCCCGATCCTCTGCGCCCACGACGTCTCGATGGCGCGCCCGCCTCTCCGCGGGTCGAGGAGGCAGGCGACGAGCACGATGAGCATGAAGAACGTGGCGAGCAGGAAGCCCGGTATGAAGCCGGCCAGATAGAGCCTGGGCACACTCGTGTTCGTCAGAAGACCGTAGAGGATGAAATTGATGGAAGGCGGAATGAGAATGCCCAGCGTTCCGCCCGCCGCAATCGAACCCAGGAACAGGGGCTCGTTGTAGCCGCGCTTTTGGATCTCTGGCAAAGCCACCGTGCCCACCGTCGCCGCCGTCGCCACGCTCGAGCCGGAGGTCGCCGCGAACATCGCGCAGGTTCCGATGTTGGCGTGCATGAGGCCACCCGGTAGCCACGAGAGCCATTGCGCGACGGCATTGTAGGCCTTGGTGGCGATGCCTGCCCTGAGCAGAATCTCGCCCAGCATCACGAACATCGGTATCGCGATGAGGATGTACTCGCTCGACGAGTTCCAGAGGATTTCACCCATCGCGCGATGCAGCGGCATCGCCGAGTACATATTGTTGAGTGCCATGCCGAGCACGCCCATAACGGCGGCGACAGGAACGCTGACCACCAGCAGAGCGATGAGGATCAAAAGGGCTGAGGCGAGCATGTGTCAGTGGTCCTTGTCGTGATGAACGGCGATACCCAGCCCTTCGAGCTCGCTTGCGATCTCCTCGTCCTGCGAGGCGATGCCGATGATGGCACCGACCGAGGCGACGTCGCCGCGTAACAGCGCCACCGCGCTGCGCACGAACGCGACGACGATGACGAGGAGGAAGAGCACGAGCCCGCCCAGCCAGGGGATCTGCGCCCAAGCCAGCGGGATCCGCAGGTTGGTGTTCGAGCGGATCACCTCGGCAAGGCTGGTCCAGGCGACGTCGGCGGCCCGCTCCACGATGGCGGCGACGAAGATGCCGAGAAGCAGCATGGCGACGAGGTCGAGCCAGGCGCGCGTGCGCGCCGAGAGCATGCCGTACAGCACGTCGATGCGAACATGCCCGCGCGTCACCAGCACGTGCGCCATGGACCAACTCGTTCCAACGGCGAACAGATAGCCCGAGATTTCGTCGGAGCCGGAGAAGGTGAAGCCCGAACCGACGAGCGAGGCGAGGCCCTTTCTCAAGAGCACTTCCAGCGTCACGATGCCGGCGGCGAGAAACAGCATCGCGCCGCCGCACCAGACGGCTACGCGCGAGACGGCGCATAAGGCGTTCCAGAGCTTGTCCACGGGAGGCCCCACAGAAAGAGGCCCGGCGTCGATCGCTGGGCCTCGCGTTTCTTCCGGGGATCAACCTATGCCGACCTTGCGGACCGGTAGAGTCAAGTCTCTGAAGCGCCGCATAAAGTCGGCATTAAGTGCGGGCGGCCTAGGGCATCGGGGAACTAGGGATCGACGAACCGAGGCATGTCCGATCCGATGAGACCCTGAGACGGGGTATACCTTCAGTAGATCGTTTCCTCGAGCCGCTTGGGATAACTGCGGTCGTATTCCTTTCCGTCGAAGCTGTCGGGGCGCAGGGCTTCGAGTATCTCGCCCGTCGACGGGAGTTCCGTTCGCGCGATCTGCGCGTCCGGGCTCCACAGCCGCGAGCGAACGAGCGCCTTCGGGCACTGGAAATAGACGCGGTCGGCCGTGACCTTCAGCACGGTGCGCGGCAGCCTGCCGTTGAAAGCGAAGCTTTCGTTGAGGGCCGGATCGTTCAGGATTTCGGCTGTGCCGTTGATGCGCAGCGTGTTCCCGATGCCGGGGATGAGGAACAGCAGCGCACAGCGGGGATCGCGCACCACGTTGCGCAGAGCATCGATACGGTTGTTACCGCGCCGGTCGGGGATCAGCACCGTCTTTCGGTCGACGACCCGGACGAACCCGGCTGGATCGCCGCGCGGACTGCAATCGAGGCCTTCAGGACCGGCGGTTGCGAGGATGACGAAGGGCGACTTGTCTATGAAGGCGCGATAGTGATCGGAGATATGATCTATCTCCTTGATGACGGCGGCCTCCACGGGGGCGCCGTAGAGGGCGTCCAGCTCCGCGATCGTGGTAACCTTGGTCATGACGGGCTCCCGTGCAGCTCGAACCGATGCGCGCAAGAGTAGACGTCCAGACACGCGGGAGGAAGCGCGAACCGTCGCGGCTCGACAATGTCGGCTGGATGCCGCAAACACCAGCCCGGGGCGCTTCGTGCGCAGAATCCAACGAGGAGGCGCAACATGACCGACAAACTCCTGCCCACCGCCGTCGTCGGCAGCTATCCGCAGCCCGACTGGTTGATCGACCGCGCGAAGTTGGAAAAGCACGTGCCGCGTACACGCCTGCACGAGCTCTGGCGCATCCCCGAGCCTTGGCTCGAAGAGGCACAGGACGACGCCACCATTCTGGCCATCCGGGACATGGAGCGGGCGGGCGTCGACGTGATCACCGACGGCGAGATCCGCCGCGAAAGCTACTCGAACCGCTTTGCGACGGCGCTCGACGGCATAGATTGCGAGAACCCGGGATTCGTCGTGTCGCGCGCGAACATCAAGACGGCCGTGCCGCGCGTGGTCGGCCGGATCAGTCGGCGCGGCCCCGTAGAGGTGCGCGACATGGCGTTCCTGCGGCAGAATACCGACCGCACGGCCAAGATGACGTTGCCGGGCCCCTTCACGATGGGCCAGCAGGCCAAGGACGAGCATTACGGCGATCCCGAAGCGCTGGCCATGGACTTGGCGGCAGCCGTCAACGCGGAAGCGCACGATCTCGTCCGCGCCGGTGCCGACGTGATCCAGATCGACGAGCCGTGGGTGCGCAACGATCCGGCGGCCGCGCAACGTTATGCCGTCAAGGTGATCGACCGCGCGCTCGAAGGACTGACCGTGCCCACCGTCGTTCATGTCTGCTTCGGTTACGGGCTCGTCGTACCGGGATCCTCCAAGCCGGCAACCTACGGTTTCCTGGCGGAGCTGGCGCAGAGCCGCGCCGATACGATTTCCATCGAAGCGGCGCAGCCTCGCCTGGACCTCGGCATTCTGCGTGATCTGGCGCCCAAGAAAGTCATGCTGGGCGTGCTCGATCTCTCCACCCGGGAAATCGAGACGGCCGAGACGGTCGCCGGCCGCATCCGCGAAGGGCTGAAATTCGCATCGGTCGAGCGCATCATGCCGGCACCCGACTGCGGCATGAAGTATCTGCCGCGGGCCGTCGCCTTCGGGAAGCTCAAGGCACTGGCGGATGGCGCGGCTATCGTGCGTGCCGAGATTGCGTGATCGCGCGCGGCGGCGATGACCGTCCCGCGTTCTGGACCGAGGACGAGTTGACAGCCGCCGCGCACGGCGCGCGTCGCTGAAGGAGAGCGGCCCCCCAACGATGTTGCATTTCAACGATCTCACCGTCCGCATCGAAGGCAAGACGATCCTCGATCACGCGACGGCCGCGATCCCGACCGGACACAAGGTCGGCCTCGTCGGCCGCAACGGCGCGGGAAAGACAACACTTCTCAAGGTCGTCACGGGCGATCTGCATCCCGATGACGGTTCGATCACGACCGCCAGCGGCGCCCGCATCGGCCACGTGGCACAGGAGGCGCCGGGAGGAGACGACACGCTCGTTGCCTGGGTTCTGGCGGCCGACAAGGAGCGTGCGGCACTGCTTGCGGAAGCTGAAACGGCGACCGATCCTCATCGCATCGCCGCCATTCAAGAACGGCTGGTGGACATCGACGCTCACGCGGCTCCGGCGCGTGCCGCGCAGATCCTCGCAGGTCTCGGCTTCGACGAGGCCGCGCAGAACCGCGCCTGCCGCGAGTTCTCAGGCGGTTGGCGCATGCGCGTGGCGCTCGCCGCCGTGCTCTTCCTCGAGCCCGAGATCCTGTTGCTAGACGAGCCCACGAACTATCTCGATCTCGAAGGTGCGTTATGGCTCGAGAGCTATCTCAAGAGCTATCCGCACACGGTGCTCATGGTGAGCCACGACCGCGATCTTTTGAACCGCGCCGTGGGCCAGATCCTCCACCTGGAGCGCGGCAAGCTCACGCTTTATACGGGCGGCTACGACGACTTCGAGGAAACCCGACGCGAGCGCCAGCGGCTCGAACTCAAACTGAAGAAGAAGCAGGACGACGAACGTCGCCGCATCGAGACGTTCATCGCCCGGTTCAAGGCCAAGGCGACCAAGGCGGCGCAGGCGCAGAGCCGCGTCAAGGCTCTGGCGCGCATGCAACCCATCGCAGCCCAGGTCGAGGACCGCGTGGCGCCGTTCGCGCTGCCGCAGCCCGCCAAGATGCTGGCCAGCCCGCTGCTGCGGCTCGAAGGCGTCTCCGTCGGTTACGCGCCCGATGCGCCCGTGCTGCGCGGCCTCGATCTTCGCATCGACCAGGATGATCGCATCGCACTGCTCGGTCAGAACGGCAACGGCAAGTCGACGTTCGCCAAACTGATCTCGGGCCGCCTCGCGCCGCTGTCGGGGACTGTCTACGGGGCCTCGAAAGTGTCCGTGGGATACTTCGCGCAACACCAGCTCGACGACCTCAATCCGCTGTCGACGCCTTACGACTACGCGACGCGGCTCATGCCGGAAGCGACGGAGGCGCAGCGGCGCGCACGGTTGGGCACGTGGGGCTTCGGAGCCGACAAGGCCGACACCAGGACCGGCAACCTGTCGGGCGGAGAGAAGGCGCGTCTGCTGCTGGCGATCGCGGCCTTCCACGGTCCCCATCTGTTGATCCTCGACGAGCCGACGAACCACCTCGATGTCGATAGCCGCGAGGCGTTGGTCCACGCGCTCAATGATTACGAGGGTGCGGTCATCCTGATCAGTCACGACCGGCATCTCATCGATGCCTGCGTCGACCGGCTGTGGGTTGTCCGCAACGGCACGGTCAAGGCCTACGACGCGGACATGGATGCCTACCGCGCGGCGCTGATCGCCGAGCGGGGCGGACAGTCGCGCAGACGGGGCAGCGACAAGGGGGAGGCTGAACAAAAATCCAGCCGCGCCGATCAGCGCCGCGAGGCGGCCGAACGCCGTCGCGAGGTCGCGCCGCTACGCAAGGCCATGCAGCAGGCAGAACAGAAGGTGGAGAAGCTCACCGCCGAGATCGCACGTATCGACACCGCTCTTGCCGATCCGGATCTCTACGTGCGGGATGCGGCGAAAGCGCAGTCCCTCTTGCGCGACCGCGGACAGGCGGCGAAGCTGCTCGCGCAGGCGGAAGAGGCATGGCTCGACGCCACCGAGCGCTACGAGAGCGCTGCCGCGGAGAGCTGAGGGATGAGGCCGGGACCACACGCAATTTGATGTCGATTTGGGAAAAGGCAGTGACAGCGGTTTCGGCGGGAGGCTGGCCGGGCTCCGTCGCGGCGGCGCTGACCAAGCTCTTTGCGGGCGAGCAGGCCGAGAGCGGCGATCCGAGCACGGACGTGCGGTTCACGATCGCGCTCATCGCGCTGTGCGCCAAGATGGCCCGATCCGACGGCGCCGTGACGGACGACGAGGTGGCCGCTTTCGAGCGGGTGATCCGGGTGCCGCCGGAGGAGGACGCCAACGTCCGCCGCCTGTTCGATCTCGCCAAGCGGGATGTCGCCGGTTTCGAAGAACATGCGCGTCGCATCGGGCGGCTCTTCGCGGACCGGCCCGACCTGAAGCGCGATGTGCTGGAAGCTTTGATGGTGATCGCTGCCGCTGACGGTGTCCTGCACGAGCGCGAGGATTGGTTCGTCAGCGAGGCAGCGAAGGCCATCGGCGTGCCTGAAAGCGACATGCTTTATGTGCGTTCGCTGTTCGTCGCCGACCCGCAGAGCCCCTATGCCGTGTTGGGTCTCACGCCTGATGCGAGCAACGCAGAGGTACGTGCGCGGCACCGTAAACTCGTCATCGAGAACCACCCCGACAAGCTCATCGGCCACGGCGTCCCCCCGGAGTTCGTGACGGTGGCGGAACGTAAGCTCGCGGCCATCAACGCCGCCTTTGACAAGATCGCGGCCGAGCGCGGCCTGTGATCGGCGCGCGAGGGTGCGCGAAGGCCTGAGAACTGCGGGGAAAACCCGCTCCCGGCGGCAGGCCGATCCGCTAGACTGCGGCCATGGCAGACGCGATTCGAAAGACCAAGGGTGACGCGACCACCGGGCCGCGGTTCATCCATCTCAAGGTGCACTCGGCCTATTCGCTGCTCGAGGGCGCCCTGCCCATCGGCACGTTGGGCAAGATCGCGACGGCGGCCCAGATGCCGGCGCTCGGGCTGACGGACACGAACAACATGTTCGGCGTGCTCGAGTTCTCCGACAAGCTGGCAAAGGAAGGCATTCAGCCCATCGCCGGACTGTCGATCGCCATCGACTTCGGCGACGGACGCAAGGAGGTTTCGGGACGGCCAGGAATCCCGCTGCAGACGCCGCATCGGGATGGCTTGCTCGCTCTCATCGCCATGAACGAGACAGGGTACGCGAACCTGATGAAACTCGCTTCGCGTGCCCATCTCGGGACCATCGACACCGAAAGCCCGCACATCAAACTGGCTGATCTGGAGCGTTACGCCGCCGGCTGTATCGCACTGACAGGCGGGCCCGATGGGCCGATCGACCGCGCCTTGCGCGACGCTCAAGCCGATCAGGCAGAGAAGCGGCTCGCCGTACTCGCACGCCTGTTCGGGAACCGCCTTTACGTCGAATTGCAGAGGCACGGCCTCGCCAGCGAGGCGGAGGTGGAACCGCAGCTCGTCGATCTCGCCTATCGCTACGAAGTGCCGCTCGTCGCGACGAACGAGTGCTATTTCGCCAAACCCGACGATTACGAGGCACACGACGCGCTGCTCTGTATCGCCGATGGCCGGGCCATCACCGAGGACGATCGCCGCCGTGTCACGCGCGAGCACTACTTCAAGTCGGCCGACGACATGGTGCGGCTGTTCGCCGACCTTCCCGAGGCGATCGAAAGCACGATAGAGATCGCCAAGCGCTGCGCATTCCGGCCGAAGGGCCGCAAGCCGATCCTGCCGGCGTTCGTGAAGATCGAGGCGGGTGCCAGCGACGAGGATCGCCTCAAGGCCGAAGCCGAAGAACTGATTCGGCAGGCCAAGGAAGGTCTCGACCGGCGGCTCGAGGTGGTGCCCATCGCCGAAGGCTTCACGCGGGAGGATTACGAGAAGCGTCTCGCCTACGAATGTGACGTCATCGTCAAGATGAAGTTTCCCGGCTACTTCCTCATCGTGGCCGACTTCATCAAATGGTCCAAGGCGAACGGCATTCCCGTCGGGCCGGGCCGTGGTTCGGGTGCGGGTTCACTCGTCGCCTGGGCACTGACGATCACCGATCTCGATCCCCTGCGGTTCGGACTTCTGTTCGAGCGGTTCCTCAATCCCGAGCGCGTCTCGATGCCGGACTTCGACATCGATTTCTGCCAGGACCGCCGCGACGAAGTGATCAAGTACGTCCAGCGCAAGTACGGCGAGGATCGGGTCGCCCAGATCATCACGCACGGTAAACTGCAGGCGCGCGCCGTGTTGCGCGACGTCGGCCGCGCGCTGCAGATGCCATACGGGCAGGTCG
>VFQT010001063.1_pt1 | contig 35643 bp, 26 predicted proteins | sample 3512381 | NCBI WGS metagenome assembly VFQT01 (sample SAMN10412376, study PRJNA504923) | tailings metagenome | isolation source: Relicate 2 Philex TSF3 active mining site | place: Philippines: Tuba, Benguet | collected 2017-08-29 | reverse complement strand
CGATCATGAATCCGAAGGTGCGGTTGCGCGAGAATTTAGAATAAGCCGTTACGAGTAAATCTCCCAAATAGGCACTCGTTTTTACGTCGCGGTGAATTGGACTCACCTCATCGATGAAGTTTTCGATCTCCTGAATGGCATTCGAGATCAACACCGCCTGGAAGTTATCTCCATAACCCAAACCGCTGCAAATGCCGGAAGCCAAGGCATACACGTTCTTCAAAACCGCTGAATACTCCGTTCCGAACAAGTCATCCGAAACCGTGGTCTTGATGTAGCGACAAGCCAACCACGTAGCCATGTGATCCGCAATGCGTTCACTTTGACATGCAACAGTAAGATACGATAAGCGCTCCAAGGCTACTTCCTCTGCGTGACACGGTCCACAAATGATCCCAATGTCTTTGTATGGTGTGCCAAATGTCTTGTGGAAGAAACGCGCCGGGATCGCATTGTATTCCGGAACAATTCCTTTTACTGCGGAGAAAACGATCTTTCCTTTGAACAAGTCTTGGGAAACGCCTTCAAACAATTTCACTAAAAATGCCGATGGCGTAGCGATGATCAATACGTCCGAGCGCTCGATAATCTCCACCAAATTGGAAGAAACATGCACCTTATCCAGGTTGAACTCTACAGATTGTAAATAAGTAGGATTGTGACGATACTTGCGCACATGCTGCACCGCTTCTTCATTCCGCATGAACCAGTTCACTTGCTCCAGGTTGTTGCAAAGAATCTTCACCAGCGCCGTAGCCCAGCTACCGCCACCAATGACACCCACCGATTTCATGCGTTTACTCATCGGGCTCAAAGATACTATAAATTCATGTTGTGTAACCGTGATTGAAGGAAATGCTGACGGTTTTGAGGGCAAACATCTGAGTTTTAAAATTTCCAAAATCAACTATTCCTTCTATCTTTGCACCAAATTTTGCACAGATGTCTGATTCTTCTCGCATATCAACAGAACGCGCCCCGAAACCGGTAGGATTGTATCCACATGCTCGTAAAGTGGGGAATTTATTGTTCTTATCTGGTGTTGGACCGCGCACAGCTGGTTCCGATGCAACTGATTCCGCAGTTCCGGGATTGAAATTGGATAAGAATGGGAATTTCATAGAGTTCGATTTTGAAGCACAGTGCCGCAGCGTTTTCGATAACGTGCGCATCATCTTGGAAGAATCCGGTTCAAGCTGGGATAATTTGGTAGACGTAACCGTGTTCTTGGTGAACATGAAGCGCGACTTCCATACCTACAACCGCATTTATGCAGAGTATTTCAAAGACAATTTGCCTTGCCGAACTACTGTAGAGATCAACTCCTTGCCGACACCGATCGCTATTGAATTAAAGTGCATTGCAACTATAGATTAATACACACATTATGATCGCATTTATCATTCGCAGTGTCCTGTTTTTGGGCATTTTATTCTTAACAGTATTTTCATTCGGAACTGGTTACTGGGGTTGGGGAATCACCCTGATCTTGCCCTTGATCATCGTTGGAGCTACCTTCATTTACAATGAAAATTTGGCTTTTGCCTTGAACCACATGCGCACCGGAAACCAAGAGAAAGCTGCGCGTGCGATCAACCGCATCACGCATCCTGAATTCTTGCCAAAACGTCAGCACGCTTACGTGATCTACATGCAGGCTTTGTTGAACGCACAATCGTTTCCACCGGCACGTTGCGAGCAATTGTTGCGCAAAGCGATCGGAATGGGCTTGAAGCGTGGACACGACAAAGCTATGGCGCGTATGCACCTGGCAGGTATCTGTGTACAAACAGGTCGTCGTCAGGAAGCAGTTCAATTATTAGCTGAAGCGAAGAAAATGGACGATAGCGGCATGTTGAAAGAACAGATCAAAATGATGCAAGGGCAATTGCAAAATGCACCATCTAAAAATCAAATGCGCATGGCTCAAATGATGGGTGGACGCAAGAAGATGCCGCGCATGCGTTGATCATGAAGGTTCGCGCACCGTTTCCTGAAAATTACGAATTGCTGGATGCCGGCGGCGGGTTCAAACTCGAACGTTGGGGTGAGATCGTCACCATCCGTCCGGAACACCAAGCTTATTTCAAATCCGGCATCCCTTTTACGGAATGGAAACAACTCGCTGATGCGGAATTTATTCCCGTTTCAAGCGGTTCACTCCAAGGCAAATGGCACAAACTGAAGGCTACTTGTCCGGATTCCTGGGAATTCCAGTCGGGTCCCTGCACCTTTCACCTGGAATTGACATCCAACAAACACGTCGGTTTATTTCCGGAGCAACAGATCCACTGGCAAGAGTTGTTGGCCTTGAATTCCGACCATTGTTTTCTGAACTTATTCGCCTACACCGGTGCGGCTAGTTGTTACGCACGTTCCACAGGAGCGCACGTAACGCACGTAGATTCTGTGAAGGCCATGAATGATTGGGGCAAACGCAACATGGAGTTGTCGGGCTTGTCAGACATCCGTTGGCTGCACGACGATGCCTTGAAATTCGTGGAGAAAGAGATCAAACGCGGCAACCTGTACGACGTGATCCAAATGGATCCACCGGCTTGGGGCATGGGTGCGAAACGCGAGAAGTGGAAATTGGAAGACCTGCTTCCAAGCTTGATAGAAAAAGCCCTGCAAATTCTCGCTCCGGGCGGTTTGTTGATCGTAAACACCTACTCACCCAAAGTCCGACAAAAAGAACTGCTGCAGCTGATGCTTCCTTTTCAGCATACGGTTCGCAAGATTAGCATCGATGAATTGTGGATGCAAAGCAACAGCGGCAAAGACCTCTTTTACGGAGATTTTGTGAAGGTGTGGAAGTAAAAAATTGACTCCCCTACTTCTTCTTCCTACGCTCTTCCAACCATTTAGGCATCGGTTTTTTCGGACCTGATGCAGACGGTTGCTGTGGCTTTTGTGGTCCCAAAAGTTGTTCGATCAATTCCGGACGTTTCGCCTTGTTCAAGCGGTCTTTGATCCATTGTTGATTTTCGCGCTTGTACCAGAAGAAGAAACGGTGCTGGTTTTTCTTTTCCTCCGGAGTTTTGGCCGTTTTGATCGGTTTCAAAGTATACGGGTGAACGCCTGTGTAGTAGATCACCTCAGCAACGGTCATCGGGGTTGGGGTAAAGTCTTGCACCTGCTCTAACTGGAAGCCCATCTCTTTGGTTTCAGCCGCCAAATTCGCCATATCGGCCTCTTCACATCCCGGATGCGATGAAATGAAATACGGGATCAAAGGTTGGTTCAAATGGTGTTTTTTCGACAAGCGATCGTACTTTTCCTTGAACTTGTGGAAATACTTGAACGAAGGCTTACGCATCACACGCAGCGTGGCATCGGAAGTGTGTTCCGGAGCTACTTTCAAACGGCCACTTACGTGACGGGTGATCAACTGCTCGATGTACTCGTCGTGGTTGCCGTCTTCGTTGTTCTTATTGAAATCATCCACCAACAAGTCGTAGCGAATTCCTGATCCCACAAAAGCTTTCTTGATCTTCGGATGAGCATCGATCTTGCGATACAAGTCTGTCATGGCTTTGTGACTCGTATCCAGGTTGGAACAAATCACCGGGTGGATACAGCTCGGACTGGAACAACGTTCGCAGATCGCTTCGTCCTTCCCTTTCATGCGGTACATGTTGGCACTTGGCCCACCGATATCCGACAAATACCCTTTGAATTCCGGGTGGTTCGTCAATTCTTCGATCTCCTTCAAAATGCTCTTTTCACTGCGTGAAGCAATGAATTTTCCCTGATGCGCAGAGATCGTACAGAAGCTACAACCTCCAAAACAACCGCGGTGCATGTTCACCGAGAACTTGATCATTTCGTAAGCTGGAATGGTTCCGCGCTTCTTGTATTTCGGGTGCGGCAAACGGGTGTAAGGCAAATCAAAAGATTGATCCATTTCCGTTTCCGTCATGGTTTTATAAGGTGGGTTGATCACGAGGATCTTGTCTCCCACTTCCTGCGTAATGCGGTTTGCTTTCCATTTATTGGATTCTACCTCAACGATCTTGAAGTTAGCCGCGTAGGCAATCTTATCCTTCAAACACGTTTCGTGACTGGCGAGCTCAACCGTTTCCCAGTTCTTATTCTTCGGGAGTTCTTTCGTGTTGTCTTGCAAGAAGGCCACCTGATTGATCGTTGTCAAATTGGAGAAAGGAACGCCTTTTTTCACCAAGCGCAACAGATCGCGCAGCGGCTGTTCCCCCATGCCATATACCAATAGATCGGCGCCGGAATCCACCAAGATCGACGGCATCAATTTGTCCTTCCAGTAATCGTAGTGCGTTACGCGGCGCAGACTCGCTTCGATCCCACCAATGAGTACCGGAACATCCGGATATAGTTCTTTCAGGATTTTCGAATAAACGGTGGTCGCGTAATCCGGGCGGAAACCGGAAACACCCCCCGGCGTGTACGCATCTGTAGAGCGCAAACGTTTTCCGGCCGTGTAGTGATTCACCATGGAATCCATGCAGCCTGCCGTAACTCCAAAAAAGTACTTGGGTTTTCCGAGCTTTTTAAAATCGCGGAGGTCGTCGCGCCAGTTTGGTTGCGCAATGATCCCCACCTTAAAGCCTTCACTTTCAATGATCCTTCCGATCACAGCTGTACCAAAAGCGGGGTGATCCACGTAGGCATCACCGGAAATGAGGATCACATCCAGTTCATCCCATCCGCGTTTTTCCACCTCCTTTTGGGTCAAAGGAAGCCAGTCTGTTATCGGTCGCTCGTTTACCATAATGCAAAAATACGCAATTCACGAGTGAAAATTCAATGGAAATAAGCTATCATCCTGAACGAGCGGGATTTGATTCATTTGCGGAACAGATATGCCTGAAAAAATGTACCTTTAACGCAATGCGCAGGATCCATAATCTGATGCTGATGGGGTTGTTTTTCATCCTGCTGACTGCCTGTTCTGGGGAACAGCGCAAACGAAAACAGCATATCCCAATTAAGCCAACACTTTTGCATCCCTTTTTCTTTCAGGAAGAATTGACCAGCATGTTGAACTTTCCATTTTGGTTCAATGATTCCATTTTGGCCAGTAAGGGAATCGAAAGTTTGGAGCACACGATCATGGCGCATGTGCACAGCGATGACGACGGCGAATATCCAAGTTTCCCAAAACGCACCGTTCGTTACACCTTCAATCGCAAGGGACAATTGATTCACATTCAAATGACTGATTATTCCGAAGGGATCATCATTGCGCATCAATCCTACAAAATTCAAGGTACCACCATGCCGTACTACACGGCGGCAATGCGTTTGGATAATACGTATGGGGTTGAGAACAGCAGTTATTTAGTTGTTCCCGGAAAGCGCAAGAAGAATGCCCTGGTTTTCCAGAATTTTGGTCGTGGAGAACAGTTGATCTTCATTCAAAAACCCCGTTTTTGGGGCGTGCTATCTGTCGATTCTATTGCGAATCCGCGGCCGTATGACTGGGTGGTGCTTGGTACTCCTGCCCGACCTGTGAAACGTTATAAAGTGCGCAATAAAGTGAAAGAATCGCAGGTTACGGAATATACCTACAAAGAAAAGCATTACCCATATACAATCATCGGACAAGATTATCCCTTTACCCGTAAACGCACCATAATCTATAACAAAAAAGGGCATTTTGACGGGTTTATAGATTCCACATTCATCGATAAATCATTTGTTACCCGAACAACCGTGATCATCGGTTATAACCATCAACAAGAACCGGTGAGTATTGTAAGACACAAAGGGCACTCTGAGGGTCAGCATATGAACACCACCAAGGAGCGTCTTCGTTACACTTATTTTTCTGGGAAGTAAACTATGAATAGTCCCAGTACGTATATTTGTAACTATCGTAAAATCTAGCATTAACCGAGTAATCACCCATTGAATTCCTCATTATGAAACAAACCCTCTTTCTCCTCAGCCTTGTCTTGACAATTTTTTCGGTTCATGCACAGGTAGAAACAACCGTCATTGACGGAAAAACCTATTACATCTACCCTTTTCAGCAGGAAGTGGAGAACAATGAATCGCGCTATTATGCCTTCTTGGATTTCAAAGAGGTTATCAAACGCGACGAGAAAAACCGAGGAATTGTTTCAGTTGATGTGAAGCCGCTTACTAAAATTCAAAAAGCGCGGAGTCCTTACATTGGAATGAATAAAAAAACGATGAAAACCATGCTGCAATGGATCCAGGAAGATGCGGCAGACATGATTGAAGTTTCTGATAATCTCATGAAGGACATTACCCCTGCCTTGGAAGCATTACCGGATGGAGATTACGTGCAGTTTTACCGTGACATTCCTTACGTGGATGGAAAAACTATTCGCTATAAGAACGACATTGTTGCAGGATATTTCAGCATACGTAAGAATCAGTTGAACGGTCCCGCCAAATTCTTCTATCCGGGAGGACAACTTTTGAAAGAGGGAATCTATTTGAATGGCAGTAAAACAGGAACTTGGAAAGCATTCAACTATAAGGTGAATTTTATTAAAAGTTATGTTGCAGAAAAGGAGGAAAAATCCGCAGATGAAGATGGAGAATCAGCGATAATCCATGATACGATTACCGAATTGATTACCTTCAAAAACGGGATTCGCCACGGTGCATATTTAAGAACACGCAATGCACAGATCTTAGAAAAAGGAGAATTCTCGGAGGATAAGTCAATTGGCACATGGGAATATTATGGAAAACGAGAGATAAAGACCAGAAATGAAAAGGGTGAATGGGTAACCGAAACAAAAGAGGATGATTACATCCTTTTGGAGCGCTACACTTTACGCACAGACAAACAACGCGGAAAAGGCCTATTGTTTCGCACAGATGTTATCCATGACAATTACCGCTATGGTTCTGACGAAGATAAGTTATTCTTCTTTGACACCTTGTACGAATACGACCCACAGAACTTCCCAAATTTTGGTTATTTCTTTTCGATTATTGAACAAGAGGAAAACATTGAACTTCCGGAAGAGGCTTATGAAAGCTACGAGGGAAGTGAGCGCGAAATGGAGGGAGATTATATGTATGAGGGATATGGAGAATATGGAGAAATGATGGACTCTACCTATTCCCCGCTTGACAATTATCAATACATCGATGGCAAACGTTACCGCATCAATCAGTTGATCGACTCATTGGGTTACCTTTACGATTACGAAGGCATAGCAGAATCCTACCACCAAAATGGACAATTGCGTTACCGTTTCGAAATCAAAAATGGAACCTTGGTGGAGGAATCACCTGTTTATTATGACAACGGACAAATTGCCAATGAGATCGTTCATATAAAAGACTCTAATCGCTACGAACAACGATTCTACGATTACTACGGTACCAATTACATGACCATTCGCTACGACAAAGAAGGGAAAGTCCTGAAAGGTCAAGAGTCTGACGAGAATGAGTACATTACCCTGGAAGGTAAGAAATACATGATCAATTTCGGCACGCCTAATTTCTTGTTCAACACCTATGATTCCTTGAAAAAAGGAATAGACCACCGCATGTTGATCGAAGAAAAGCGCTGGAAACAGGATAGTTTGTTGGCAGGTACAACCTATTTCGACCCAACAAGTATGACCGTTGAAACAACAGAAAACAACTTTGTGGGCGAGCCTTACTACAAAGCTGAATTGTTGTTTGGCGAAGAGTACAAATCCTTGACAGGTAAATTGATCTACACCTACAAGAACATCGAACTAACCAACGTGATCAGTGGTGAATATACTGATTACTACGGATACCGTATGAACCCTTGGGCGATGGGCGCTGATAGTACTTCACCTCAGGTTCGGGCTTTATCTTGGCGTTATTTATACAATTTAGATGGTTCTAAAGAACTTAAAGTAAACGGACAACTGTTCACCGGAAATTATAAATCGGTTCTCAACGGCTCCACTTTCAAAGTTTCGGCTTCTGATAAAGCCATCGCATTAACCATCCCGAGTGGATATGCAGACTATCAGATCTACATGAAGCAAATGCCGAAGTACTTGAAGAACAAGAAACCAACCGATTACTTGCGCAGTTATTTCCCGGATTACGGAGGTCGCGAGAATATCGGAACTGGTATCTTGTCGTTCATGGAGTACGATGGTGAGATCTTGAACTACCGCTACAGCGACAACTACGATTTGGACAAACCTTTTGTAACTGATCGTGAAGAAGAAGTCCGCAGCAATAAGAAACCTTCCAAACCAAGAAATCATTACGCCAATTCGCACGAAGGAAAATACTTGAACGGAAAACAAGAGGGTGCTTGGATCACCAAAGATGAGACCGGAAAAGTATTGCGTGTTTTCAATTACAAACAAGGCGAAATGCACGGTGATGTGATTATCTACGGAATTGAATATCCGGCGAAAAAACCAAAAAAACGCGACGAAGAAGAAATGTATGCTTACCGAGATGAACTTCCGGCTTACTTACAAGACCCTAAACCAAAGAAAACAACCTACTACGTAAACCGTAAAGGTTATTTCAACAATGGAAAATTGGAAGGCGCAGTTTATACCTTCAATTGGTTGGGAGATACCTTGGCTGTAGACAACTTCAAAGAAGGTATTCAAGAAGGATTTAGTTTTAAACGCAACAAATTATTCTACTCTGAATCCAACTTCGAGGCAGGTGAACAAGATGGAATTACACGTACGTGGTTGACACGTCCGGGGAAAGATTCTGTATTGCTTTTTGAGTTGAATTTCCAAAATGGAAGCTTACAAGGACAATCGGTTGCGTACCACGCTAATGGAAAATTGGCGAAAAAAGGATTCTTTCTGAACGGTTTGCCTATAGACGATTTCGAAGCTTACGATACCTTGGGCTTCCGTTACCAATACGTGAAGTTCCAGTACAACCAGCCTATCGAAGAGAAGATCTGGGAAGAGAACCAGTTGAGCATCAAGTACGAGTTTGATTGGCGCGATTCGATCTATTTCAATACAGAGGCAATCACCTCCGCAACAAGCATCGATCGTTTGTTGTACGAAATGGGATTTGAGGATGACGAGTTGCGCAGACCTTACTACGGTAGACCAAGCTTGGTTGATAAAACGGGAATTACGTACACCCTTACGAAGTATTACCCGAACGACACTATTGCGCGTCACGGAATGCTGGAAAAAGGCAAGAAAGTAGGATGTTGGGACTATTACAGCTATGAAGGTGTGAAATTGTTGGAAGTAGAATACTTCGACACGGTTCTAACCTTGTTCGATTCGATCAAATTCAAATCAAAAGGTGTATTGACATATCTAGATCCAAAAGGTCAGGAATTGAGCAAGCACTACGTGATCGAAAAGATCGAGAAATACGATTGTTCACACTCCGATCACCACGAAGAGCGCATGTTATACTGCTTCTGGGAAAAAGACACGAACCAACACCGCATCAACGGTTACACGAAAAACTATTACGATAACGGTGCCTTGCAAAACGAAGGTTGGGTGAAAGACGGCATTCCTGTTGGCATCTGGAAATTGTATGATTCCAACGGAAACTTGGATCAGGTTGGAGTTTACAAAAATGGGAAACGCGACGGTCGCTGGTTGAAAGGAGATTTGGGCAGTGTGAAGAACATGAGCGAGATCTGTTTGAACCCAAACATCGAGAATTTAGAGGAGATCTTAAGTTACCAAGAAAAGTTGTTAGACATCTCGGTTGTATATTACAATATGGGTAAAGAGATCCGTCGTGAATATTACGGAATCAATATGAACAACGAAGAAGCTCCGGAAGGATTCTACGAAGAAGAAGAAGAATTCTACTTTGACGAAAGCATTGAATTTGAAGAACCATAATCAAAAAGCACAGGAGACTGTGCTTTTTTTTATCTTGAGATGAAACCGATTTAACCATTTCCAAACCGAGTTCTATGCAGCAGGATTGAATGTTAATCCTATAATCCATGGGGATTGATCTCGGATTATTTGGATGCGGGAAATTTGTGTTTGGAGCGAAAGTAGCAACTTTCGAACTTAGCAACTTTGCTAAATTCGAACATTGAAAAGTTGCAGCATTGAAACAATGCAAAGTTTCTATGTTGCATCATTGAGCCATTTCTCCACTTCTACCCCTTTTTCCACTATCTTTAAACCCACTAAAAGATAGTCACATGAAATTCAATACCTCCGTGGTGTTCGACCAGCAAGAGTGCCTCGTTGTCCTTGCAGGGAAAAAAACAGAAACACCCAACAACCTCTTGGCTGTAGTTGCAGACGAGTGGAACGCATTCCTAAAAGATGAAGAAGATTTTCGCAGTTTCAAATTGACTGGAAAACACTATTTCTTCGTGAAAACGCAAAAATCAGATGAAGCTTACCGCATAGTTGGATTCAAAGTGCGCTCGGCTCTGAACAAATCGGTGAAATCCGTGTGCATTGCCGGAGGAAAAACCAACGCGCTTTTGGTTGCGGAAGGACTTGCCTTGTCCAACTACCAATTCATCCATTACCGCAAAGAGTCGGAAAAAGAGAAGAACGCGCTTGACCAGATCGATTTCACAGCAAAAGTGTCGGAAGCTACATTAACGGAACTAAACGCCACTTTGAAAGCAGTTTTCTGGGCGCGCGACTTAGTGAATGAGCCAAACTCCTACCTCACTGCAACCAAATTATCGGAAGAAATTGTAGCGAAAGGAGCAGAAGCCAACTTCCAGGTAACAGTATTGGAGAAATCCATGATCGAGTCCTTGAAAATGGGTGGTTTGTTGGCCGTAAATAAAGGTTCGATCGAACCACCAACGTTTACGATCCTAGAGCACAAACCGAAAAAACCGGTGAACAAAAAACCAATCGTCTTGGTTGGAAAAGGGGTGGTTTACGATACAGGTGGATTGAGCTTGAAGCCAACTCCCGGATCTATGGATTCGATGAAATCAGATATGGCTGGTGCGGCTTGTATGGCCGGAACAATCTACGCTGCGGCTCAAATGGAGCTCCCGGTTCACTTGATCGCCTTGATTCCGGCGACGGATAACCGTCCTGGCTTGAATGCATACGCTCCGGGCGACATCATCCGCATGTATGATGGAACAACAGTTGAAGTCTTGAATACAGATGCCGAAGGACGTATGATCTTGGCTGATGCCTTGGCATATTCTGATAAATACAAACCGGAATTGGTGATCGATGCTGCAACGCTTACTGGGGCAGCCGTTCGTGCGATCGGACAAAAGGCTTCTTGTATTATGGGGAATGCCGATAAAAAGTACTTCAAAATGCTAGATGAAGCCGGAATGGAAACTTACGAGCGCGTGGTGCAATTGCCGTTTTGGGACGATTACTTTGAGGAAATGAAATCCAAGATCGCCGACCTGAATAATTTGGGTGGTGGAATGGCTGGTATGATCACAGCCGGGAAATTCTTGGAGCATTTCGTAAAAGCACCTTACATCCACATGGACATTGCTGGTCCGGCTTATTTGGAACGTCCGCAAGATTACCGCGGATTGGGTGGAACAGGAACAGGAATTCGTTTATTGATCAACTTCTTAAAGCGCTTGGCATAATGGATAAAGAAAAAATCAAAGAAGAAGGAAGTGCCAATCCAATTCGCGTTGGGATTTCAGTAGGAGATATCAACGGAATCGGACCGGAAGTGATCATCAAAGCCTTGCACGACAACCGTTTGTTGTTGGATTGCACGCCGATCATTTACGCGTCATCGAAGACATTGAACTTCCACAAGAAGCAGTTGAACGATCTGGATTTCAATTATCAGTCATGCAAAGCAGCTACCGAAGCGGTTAACAGAAAGATTAACATCGTAAACGTTTGGAACGACGAAGTCCAATTCGATCTGGGTAAAGGAACGGAAACCAGCGGAAAATACGCGTTTCAATCCTTGGAAAAAGCGACCGAAGATCTCGCATCAGGTAAGATCGATGTTTTAGTAACTGCACCTATTTCGAAAGAAGCGATCGGAAAAGCAGGATTCCAATTCCCGGGTCACACCGAATACCTGGCACACTTAGCTGGAATGGATGAGGCCTTGATGATGTTGGTAAGCGGCTCTTTACGCGTGGCCTTGGTGACATCCCACGTAGCATTGAAAGAAGTGGCCAGCGCACTGACAAAAGACCGCGTTTTGGCGAAGATCAAAGCATTGGACAGCTCCTTGCGAAAAGATTTCGGGATCATCCGTCCGCGCATTGCCGTGTTTGGTTTGAATCCACATGCCGGAGAGAATGGTAAAATGGGCAACGAGGAATCGGATGTGATCTTACCAGCGATCCAAGCAGCGCGTTCCGAGAACATTTTGGCAACAGGACCTTTCCCTGCAGACGGCTTTTTCGGAAGTCCGGCACGCTCGCAATACGACGGTGTTTTGGCGATGTATCACGATCAAGGATTAGCTGCATTCAAAGCTTTGGCTTTTGAAGATGGTGTGAATTTCACGGCTGGTTTACCAATCGTGCGCACGTCACCAGATCACGGGACAGCTTTTGATATCGCGGGAAAAAACGAGGCGAACGGACAATCGATGCGCAGCGCCATTTACCTGGCCATGGACATCTACCGTACACGTCTGTTTCTGAAAGAGATCAACGAGAATCCATTGCGCCCACAAGAGGCAGGAAACAATAAAAGGAAAGGGGCTCCTTCGGAAGATATCGAGTAATTATTTCGAAAAAAGGAAAGTTATTCACTTCTATTCGTTTATTTTTTCTACCTTTGCCCTCCAATTTTTGTGTAGTGAAGAAATCTTCGAGTGCGTTCATGATCCCTTTTGTAGGGTTGAAAATAGGGACTCATCGCTTTGATTTTGAGCTAGACAAGTCGTTCTTTGCATCCTTTGAAGGGTCGCCAATTGAAGACGCTACTGTGACGAGCAGTTTGGCGTTAGAAAAGAAGGAGACCATGATGATTGCAACCTACTCGGTTAGCGGAACAGTGGAAACAACATGTGACCGTTGTAACGACCCGATCTCGGTTCCTGTAAATGGAGAAATGCGTATCATCTACAAATTCGGTAACGAAAGTTCAGAAGATGAAAATCTGATCGTTTTAGAGCCGGACGCATACGAGATCGATGTAGCAGCTCCATTTTATGAGTTGTTGGTGATCTCACTTCCTACGCGGGTCTTGCATCCGGAAGGAGGGTGTAATGAGGAAATGATGGAGTTGTACAATTCATTGATCATCAATGCCGGGGAACCGGATGACATCGATGACGAGGATTGGGATGACGAAGAATGGGACGATGAAGATTGGGAAGAAGACGACGAGAATGACTTGGAAGACTCGGATGAAGGTGATGACACACCGGATGACGACAAACCGATAGACCCTCGTTGGGCGGCATTAAAAAATTTGAATTAACGTTTTAATTATATAGTAAAATGGCACATCCTAAACGCAGACAGTCGAGCACACGTCGTGACAAGAGAAGAACACACGACAAAGCAATTGCGAAGAACATTGCAACTTGTCCTACAACTGGGCAACCACATTTGTTCCACCATGCTCACTGGCATGAAGGTAAATTGTACTACAAAGGAAGAGTAGTAGCTGAGAAAGAAGTAGCGATCTAATTCGCTTTACCAAACATTCCTCCTGATGAAGATAGGAATTGATATTTTAGGCGGTGACTTCGCGCCGGATGCAAATATTTCCGGTGCAGTACTCGCTAGAAAGGAACTTCCTCAGGACGTGCAGCTCGTGTTGATCGGCGACCAGGACCAGATTCTGAGTGGCCTTAACGCGTTGAATGCAGGTACAGAAGGTTTTGAGATCGTTCATGCGCCGGACATCATTACGATGCACGACCATCCAACGCGCGCTATTCCGCAAAAACCAAACAGTAGTATTGCTGTAGGGTTCGATCTGCTTGCTAAAAAAGAGATCGATGTATTTGCGAGTACCGGAAACACCGGGGCCATGTTGGTGGGTTCGATCTATAAGATCAATACGATCCCGGGTATCATACGTCCGTGTATCACCTCCGTGCTTCCAACAGCAGACGGGGGCAATTCCATTTTATTGGATGTCGGTTCCAACGCAGATTGCAAGGCAGATGTCTTGTATCAATTTGCCGTTTTAGGAAGTTTGTACTCCAAAAATGTTTATGGAAACGAAAAGCCACGTGTTGGTTTGTTGAACATTGGTGAGGAGGAATCGAAAGGAAACCTGTTGACCATAGCAGCGCACAAATTGATGGCTGAATCAGATGAGATCAACTTCATCGGCAACATCGAAGGGCGTGATCTTTTCACGGGAAAAGCAGATGTGATCGTCTGTGACGGATTCACCGGGAATGTGGTATTGAAACAAGCTGAAGGGATCTATACTCTGATGCGCAAGCGCGGGATACGCGATGAATATTTTGACCGCTTTAACTACGAAAATTATGGCGGAACTCCTATATTAGGCGTCAAAGGAAATGTCATTATTGGACACGGCATCTCGAACGATAAAGCGGTTCGAAGCATGTTGATGCACAGTTATGAGGTTGCAAAATCTGGTTTGGCGACTAGAATTAACGAAGCATTCAATCAATAAAATGGGAAAAATTACAGCAGCAATTACAGGCGTTTGTGGTTACCTTCCGGAAGAGGTTGTAACTAACGAAGATCTGTCAAAATTGGTAGATACATCAGATGAATGGATCACATCCAGAACGGGTATCAAAGAGCGCAGGATCTTGCGCAACGGTGGTGCATCGGATATTGCTGCTGAAGCGGTAAAAGGATTACTTGCAAAAACCAATACAGATCCATCAGAGATCGAATTGGTAATCTGTGCAACAGTAACTCCGGATTATCCGTTCCCAAGTACAGCGAACGTTGTTTGTGATAAAGTAGGAATGAAGAATGCATGGGGTTACGACCTGATTGCAGCTTGTTCTGGATTTATCTATGGTTTGCAAACAGGATCGGCTTTCATCGAATCTGGAAAGCACAAAAAAGTGATCGTGATCGGGGTAGATAAAATGAGTGCCATTTTGGACTACGAAGACCGAACAACATGTGTGATCTTTGGTGACGGTGGTGGCGCTGTTCTTTTGGAACCGAATTCAGAAGGATTTGGAGTGCAAGATGCTATATTGCGCAGCGACGGTTCAGGCCGACAATACCTGTTGCAACCTGCAGGTGGATCGATCGCGCCGGCTTCTCATGAGACAGTAGATCAACGTTTACACTTCGTAAAACAAGAAGGAAAGCAAGTATTTAAATTTGCTGTAACCAATATGGCTGAAGTTTCAGCAGAGATCATGGAACGCAATCAATTGACAGCAGAAGATGTAGATTGGTTGGTACCACATCAGGCAAATTTGCGTATCATTGACGCCACTGCCGAAAGAATGGGTTTACCAAAAGAAAAAGTAATGGTAAACATCCAACGTTACGGAAACACAACAGCGGGTACTTTGCCTTTGTGTTTATGGGACTGGGAAAAGCAGCTTAAAAAAGGAGACAACATCATTCTATCTGCCTTTGGTGGTGGATTTACATGGGGTGCTGTTTATCTGAAATGGGCTTACAATTCATAAATTAATCGAAAACTAAAACGCATTAAATAACACGTTATGAACTTAAACGAAATCCAAGACCTCATTAAGTTTGTTGCTAAATCTGGGGTAACTGAAGTTGAAATCGAACAAAAAGATTTCAAGATCACGATCAAATCAGAGAAAGCAAAAGCTGAACAAATCATCGTTCAAGCAACTGCTCCTGCATTGGCTCCAGTAGCGGCAGCTCCGGTTGCAGCTCCAGTAGCGGCACCAGCAGCAGCTCCGGCTCCAGCAGCAGCTCCAGCACCGGCTTCAGATGATTCTAATTACATCACGGTTAAGTCTCCAATGATCGGTACATTCTACCGCTCTCCAGGTCCGGATAAAGATGCTTTTGTATCTGTTGGACAAACAATCAACAAAGGAGATACAGTTTGTATCATCGAGGCGATGAAGTTGTTTAACGAGATCGAGTCTGAAGTATCAGGTAAGATCGTGAAAGTATTGGTTGACGATGCTTCACCAGTTGAATACGATCAACCATTGTTCTTGGTAGATCCTGCTTAAGATTACTTGCGCGTGATTTAGATCACGACAATGTTTCATAAAAAGGAATTCAATGTTTAAAAAGATATTAATCGCAAATCGCGGTGAGATTGCTTTGCGTGTCATTCGTACATGTAAAGAAATGGGAATCAAAACCGTAGCTGTATACTCTACAGCAGATAAAGATAGTTTGCCGGTACGTTTTGCTGATGAAGCAGTGTGTATAGGTCCAGCTGTTTCCGGGAAGTCTTACTTATCTATCCCGAACATTATTGCAGCTGCTGAAATTACAAATGCCGATGCTATTCACCCAGGATACGGTTTCTTGTCTGAAAACGAGAAATTCTCGAAAGTATGTCAAGAACACGGGATCAAATTCATTGGTGCTTTGCCTGAGCAAATTGCCGGAATGGGAGATAAAGCTACTGCTAAAGCAACGATGATCGCTGCAGGTGTTCCTTGTATTCCAGGATCTCAAGGTCTTCTTAAAGACTTGGATGACGCACGCGAAACGGCTAAGAAAGTAGTTTATCCTGTCATCTTGAAGGCAACTGCCGGAGGAGGAGGAAAAGGAATGCGCATCGTTTGGAAAGAAGAAGATTTAGAGGCAAACTGGGATTCAGCACGTCAAGAAGCTGGAGCAGCTTTCGGTAACGACGGTATTTACATGGAAAAATACATCGAGGAACCACGCCACATTGAGATCCAAATTGCTGGTGACCAATACGGAAATGCATGTCACCTTTCTGAGCGTGACTGTTCTATCCAACGTCGTCACCAAAAACTAGTAGAGGAAACTCCATCTCCATTCATGACTGATGAATTGCGTGAGCGCATGGGTGAAGCAGCGATCAAAGCAGCGAAAGCAGTGCGTTATGAAGGTGTTGGTACTGTTGAATTCTTGGTAGACAAGAACCGCGACTTCTACTTCATGGAAATGAACACTCGTATTCAGGTAGAGCATACCATTACAGAGGAAGTTATCGATTACGACTTGATCAAAGAACAGATCAAGATCGCTGCTGGAGAAAAGATCTCAGGAAAGAATTACTACCCGCATTTGCATGCGATCCAATGTCGTATCAACGCGGAAGATCCTTATGCTGATTTCCGTCCGTCTCCAGGGAAGATCACTTCTTACCACTCACCGGGTGGACACGGAGTGCGCATCGACACACATGCATACGCTGGTTATGTGATTCCACCAAACTACGATTCCATGATCGGAAAATTGATCGTAGTAGCACAAACACGCGAGGAGGCAATCCTTAAAATGAAACGTGCATTGGATGAATACATCATTGAAGGTATCAAAACAACGATTCCATTCCACCAAAAATTGATGGATGATCCGGATTTCCGTGCAGGAAACTTCACCACGAAATTCATGGAAACGTTTGAATTTTAATCCGATAAAATACCAAGAAGGGCACTTTTGAAGTGCCCTTTTTTTGTACCACTCTTTTCATTTTCATTATCTTCACTGCGTGTTGACCTCTCTCCGGAATAAAACGATCATTCAGCAACTACTGCTCAACCTGCTAATGCCGGTTGTAGCTGTGCTCTTGGCCGTATTCTTCCTTATCTTTCGATACAATCAGGAAAAGCTGGATGAAACTCTCGCTCAACAAGAGAAGAATATCCTCGAAGAAACCAAGAATCTGACGTATTACTTCGACTATGCGATGCGCCAGCACGAACGGGCGTTCATCGGGCCAATGAAACAACACGCCTACCAGTTGCGTGATGCCTTGAAATACCAAGACCCCAAAAAGATCAATCTGTTCCAATTGAGTAAAGCATTGGGAATCGACACTGCCTACGAACATATTTACCTCATCGATCAGCGTCAAGTGATCGTAAATACTACGTTTAAACCGGATTTGGGACTCGACTTTGCGAAGTTAAACGCTTCATACAACACCTTTTTCAACGATATCCGGAAGAATAATGTTTTCAAGGAAGATCGCTTTGGATTGGAAATGAAAACCGGTAAGATCAAGAAATATGCATTCCTTCCTACAGCCGACAAGCGCTACATCATCGAGCTGGGAAGCTATTCGGATGAGGCAACTGCCTACCAAGATCTTTTGCTCCAACGCATCTCTACGCTTAAAAAACGATTCTCTGCCTTCGTAAACGTGGAACTTTACTTAGGTGTGAAAGGTAGTCCGGATGTACGCTTGAAAGACCTCACCTTCATCAAAGGATATCTGCGCTGTTTGGAAGAAGGAAAAAACCAGCAGTTAGATATTGACCGACCGGAAACACGCTTCAAGGAACGCTGGGATCTCTTCTTCATACCCGTACGCGATTCGAAACTTTATGCCGGATACATCCTAGCTGTGGAGATCAACGATTCTCAGGAAAAACAACTATTTAGCGAATTGCTCTGGCGCTTTTCTTTGATCTTTTTATTATCGATCGGAAGTATTTTGATCCTCATGATCTGGCGCGCACGAAAAATTGCCAACCCGATCCGTTCCCTTTCTCAACAAACACTTTCCATTTCCAGCGAAAATCTGGACACACAAGTGGCAGCTGGAGGTAGCAGCGAGCTTGAACAATTGGCTGCCAACTTCAATAAAATGATCCACCAGTTGAAAGCCAGCTACGAATCGTTGGAAGATAAAGTGATTGAACGCACAAAAGAATTGTCTGAACAAAAGGAATTGGTGGTGGAAAAGAACAAGGAAATTCTGGACTCCATCCACTATGCGCGTTTCATTCAAGAAGCACTCTTGCCGAGTTCTGCAAATATGCAAACACTCTTCCCGCAGAATACGGTGCTTTACATTCCAAAAGACATCATTGCTGGAGATTTTTATTGGGTGGACAAGACGAAACGCGGACATTGGTTTGCCGTTGCCGATTGTACCGGACATGGCGTACCGGGAGCGATGGTATCCGTCTTGTGCGTGAATGCCATGAACCATACCTTACTCGAGAAGCCGGATCTGGAAACGGGTCCTTTTCTGGATCTCGTTCGTTCTAAAGTGATCCAATCTCTTAACCGCGATGCGAGCACCGTAAAGGATGGCATGGATATCAGCGTAGGGTGTATCGATCCGGAAACAAAAAAACTTCTGTGGAGTGGTGCCAATAATCCGCTGTGGATCATCCGCAATAATGAACTCATCGAACTAAAACCTGACAAGCAGCCCATCGGTCAGTACGAGGGGGCAACGCCATTCCAAACACAGGAATTCCAATGCGAAACGAATGATTTGATCATAGCTTTCTCTGATGGATACGCCGATCAGTTTGGTGGACCTAAGAATAAAAAGTTCAAGTATGCCACCTTGAAACAATTGCTACTTGATCACGCGGATCACTCCTTAGAGGATCTAAATAGCTTGCTCGAAAGCACCTTCTTATCTTGGCGCGGAGATGTAGAGCAAACAGACGACGTTTGCGTCATGTTGATCCGCACAGCATAAAAAAAGGGAGGCCATTTGCCCCCCTTCATTAGATCAATGATCTTAAGATTATTTATTCAGAAGTAATTTTTCTGTGTACAAATTAGATGCATTCACCAACTTCACAAAGTACATTCCATTAACTTGATCATCAAGAGAAATAGGCAGCGCTACTGGCACACCACTTTCTTTATTTCCATTTTCGCTGTATACCAAACGTCCTGATGGATCAAATACTTGCAATGCGTAATCGCCTTCCACGATATCCGTCAATTCGATCAACGTTTTACCATCAACTGCTGGATTCGGAGCGATGATCATTGCAGCTTCAGCTGGTTTCTCCATTGTTTGTAACTCAGAACCATCCGTTTTGAAATTCGATGCACTGGTAGATACTAATAAGCTGTAACAACTGGAAGCAGAGAACGCGCCATTGTAACCACGAACACGCACATAATAAGTTTGTCCGGTTGTAGCTGTATTGTAAATGATCTGTTCAGCTGTAGTTCCGGAATTTGCACTACTTGCCAATTGTGTTCCTGATGCATTGTATAAAACAAGATCGTAATCAGCAGGTAAAGCTGTTAAATTGATACGTACTTTTGGTGCCGTACTTGTTGTGGTAAACTTAAAGAAATCCACATCTGTTGACGTTCCAATCAATGCTGTAATAGATGCATTCACTGAAATTGTTTTGGCAGCAGAAAGCGTATTGTTTGATTCGTAGGTATCGCTACAAGTTGTTGTTGTAGTTCCGGTAACCAAATTCAAGGTGTAGTCTTCTACTTCACCGTAAGTGAATGCCTCACACGGACCCGTGATCGCTGCATCTTTCATCATAACACGCATACGAACAGTTCCGGTTACTGCAGTTGTTGGAACGGTAATAGAAGCACTCGTCGCTGCAGTAACTCCCGCAGAAGTAACTACCAATTCACCTGCATCCACAAAGTCTTTATCGTTATTCCAGTCAATGTAAACACGGAAATATTCTGTGTAGGCTGTGCTTGCAAAGCCCGGTGTAAGACCAATCGTATAGGCTTGACCCTTTGTTAAATTGGTTGTCAAATTGGTGAAGTTTCCATACCCTGCATTGGCTCCGCTGGTATTGTTGATCGTTCCAAATTGAACTTTACTGATCCATTCATACTGAACATTGGATCCCGCTGCAGCACAGTAGGTTGGTGTCGTTGTTCCACCACCTGTTGCAGTACCACAACCATTCGAAGTTAGCAACGAAGCTCGCGCTCCACCACTTGCAAATAACGCTTGCATGCGTGCCTTTTGTCCTGCCGTGAACATATACATACACGCATCATCTACGTAATCCATGTAGTTCATGTGCATGTCTCCAGAATTCGAGCAAGAAACACTTGGGTAAGTTGGACAACCGTAGTTCGGACCTGCTGAGTTTGGAGTATCCGAAACCAAGTCTGAACCTGTGCAAGCCGTTCCATCATCTCCCCAAATATGGCGCAAATTCAACCAGTGTCCCACCTCATGCGTTGCTGTACGACCTTTGTTGAATGGAGCCTGAGCTGTTCCAGTCGTCCCGAAACACGTGTATCCAATTACTACACCGTCCGTTGCGGCAACACCAGTTCCCGGGAATTGAGCGTAACCCAACACGCCACCGCTCAGATTACATACCCACAAGTTCAGGTACTTGGAAGCTGGCCACGCATCTGAACCTCCGGTAGACGCGTATTTTACCTTGTCATCTGTGGTAAATGAAGTTACGCTCGTCTGCTTGCGGATGATCCCTGAAGTTGCCGCTCCATTCGGATCTACCGTAGCCAAACAAAAATTGATCTCACAGTCTGCCGCAAGCGAGGAGAACGCACTTGGCACGAGTGATGCATCCGTGTTCAATCTTCGGAAATCTTTGTTCAAGACATCCAATTGCGACTGGATCTGTGTGGTGGAAATGTTCTGCGCAGTTGTGTTATAAACAACATGGACCACAACCGGGATCGTAACAACCACCTTTTGTTGCCCGCCATTGGCGATAAATGATTGCGTAAAATCTTCGATTTTGTCCATGCGCTGCTGCGCTGCAGGATCTTGTTGGAGCAAATGATCGTGGTGCTCCATGGTTCCGCACTGACGTTGTGCGTAAAGTGTAGACATGCCGCTGGAAATAAGGCACAGCATGGCCACTGAAAGCAGTTTAGTTTTCATGTTTTATAGTTTAGCGCCTTAAAATTAAAACGTGTTTTTTTAACTAACAAACATTTCGAACGTTAGTTTTTCAACAATTTCTGCTGAATAATTATTTTTCTAGAATTGAATTGAGGTAAGGAGTTAATTCAGAACTCATCGCAGCATGTTCGCTTAGGGTCGGGTGCGAGCCACAGCCACTGCGGTATTGACCTGTGTACAAGAAATAAGAAATCTGCTTTTCTCCTTTGCGTTTGGCTTGATCCACAATGGCCGGAATGTATTTGGCGTGGTATTTTTTAAGCTCATTAGAAGCCATCGGACTGGAACAACAAACGATCTGAGCATCCGGATAGTTGGCGCGAATGGTCTTTAAGAAACGCAAGTAGGCTGCAACAAATTTACCGGGCTTTTCTGCTACTCCGTCATTCTGACCTAAAGTAATACACACCACATTGGGCACAAGAGTGGTATTCTTCCAGGTCTTACCCAGGGGTTGCAAATCCAGCTGATGGTAAATATCATCGATCTGGTATTTGATCCCACAACAACTTTTATACACTCCAATCCCGGAAAAAGAACTCAATAAATATTCCGCATCCAAGGTACGCGCTGTCAAGGGTCCATAAGCTAAGTATGCGTTGTGCTGATCGTACCACTCCCCTTTTCCACAAGGAATAGCCACCGTGTCATTTCCATTTCCACAAGTAATAGAATCACCGATGAACTCGATGATAGGTTTCTTGGATCGTGCTCTCTCCACCAATTGATCACAGCGAATTTCCCCAAACTGAATGAATCCAATATTACTTTCAGTATCCTTACAAATGAGTACCTCATGTTCACCTTCTGCCAAACCTTCAGCCAACACCAACTCATTGATCCGATCTGTCAACTTGATGCGTTTCGGTTTGCCACCGTCTACAACAATACTGATGTAATTGTGATAGGATCCATAGCGCATTTCATCGATCAAAGTCAATTCGCAGCGTGTTCCCGAAAAAGTAAAGCGGACGTACGCCCCCGGATTCCAAACTTTCGGGCGTTCTTTTTCGGAAAAATCAAAACGACCAAAGTATTCGATTGCTGCGTGATTTGCAGCATACACATTCATGTCTGATCGTTTGCCGTTGGAGCACACCATCAAAACAGGAAGTAATAAGAAGAGCCAGATTACATGACGCATGGGGCAAATATACCACAAATCAGAATTCGTGATCAGACATATTCTTTGCGCAAGTGACTCCGGATCTCGATCTGTTTTTCACGCGAAAAGCGATTCCAGGTGGATACCATCGGCTTCATGCGTGGATTGGCCTCAAAGAAGGCGGCATGATCAGCTATGAACGACCAAAACAACGCATCCCAATGCTTAGCATCCTGCTCGCTCAATTGCAAGCCTTGTTTCTTAACGTAATTCGAACCTGAAATGTAGGGTTTGGTAGTCATCAATCCGCCATCAGCATGTAAGGTCATGCCATAAACGTTCGGAACCATCACCCAATCGTAGGCATCGATGAAATAAGTCATAAAAAAGCGATACACTTCATCCGGATGTATGCGAAACAAGGTGCAGAGGTTTCCGAGTAACATTAAACGCTCAATGTGATGCGCATATGCAAATTTCTCCAGTTTTTTCATCCCACGTTGAAAGGGTTCAAACTGTTCCAGTCGTTCCATCGATTCATGAAAACCCCAATAATTGCGTGTACGCTGCTCCACACCTTTTTCCTCGTAAACGGCTCGAACAAACTCGCGCCAACCGATCACTTGCCTTATAAAACCTTCCACGGCATTTAAGGGAGCCAAATCTTCCTGATACGCCAACAACGCTGCATCTACCACCTGACCCGGATCCAACAAACCACAATTCAAAGCGGGAGAAAGAATGGAGTGAAACAAAAACGGGTGCTGGTCGCTAAACGCATCTTGATATGTCCCAAAGCCATAGAAGCGTTCCCCGAAAAATTTCACCAGTTGTTCATCCGCATCGTCGAAAGTTACCGGATAGCAGAAAGTCTCCACTTCTCCCGGATTATTGGGAAAATGTTGAACAACATAAATTTTAGCCCGCTCTACATACTGATTGGAAGGCGCGCCAAAATAAGCTGGCACTTGAATTTGCTTTGGCAAGGCCTTTCGGTTTTCATTGTCAAAACTCCATTGTCCGCCTTCCGGCTTACCGTTTTGCACCAAAATGCCAAAATGTAAACGCTGATTTTTATAAAAATCTGCGAGAAAGAGCTTCTTTTTGCCTTGCAATAAGCTCGAATTCCGTTCGTGACTGTTCAGGAAATTCGGACTATCGTACCAAACCAAACGCTTATTATAGCGTTCCGCAAAGCGAATCAAACGTCGTTTCAACAGGTAATCTACCGGGTCACAAACATGGATCACATATACTTCGTTTTCCAACACGCGCTTGAAGAAAGTCTCCATGCCGCCATAAGTTGGATGATCGATGTAAGTCACTCTGTATCCCTTTTGCATCAAGTAATCTTTGTAGAATTGCATGGATGCATGATGCAGCATGATCTTCTGTTTGTGAAAAGGCAATTCGGAAAAGAACAGGTCGTCTTCGATCAGAAACACCCGACGCGATTTTGCCAAACAGGGATTTTGACGAAACAACTGATGCGGAAAAACGAAACTTACCTCATTCATCATACACTAGTCAAACAGTTAAAGCCGCTTGAAAGTTTTACCGAATGAGCAATAATCTCCGTTTGATGGGGAATTCAAAGTTTTTTTAATTTTTTTTCAATTCGCTGTAACTTTATCGGAACAAGTTGGTCTTATGACCGACGAGTGTTACATGACAGCAAAAGAATTCAATACAGCCGTAGACTTGTATGCCGATAGCATCTATCGTTTCGTACTGAAACACGTACGCAACAAAATGCTGGCAGACGACGTGGTGCAAGAGACTTACGCAAAGGTGTGGGAGCGACACGAAAGCATCCAGGCCGAAAAAGCGAAGTCTTATTTGTTCACGAGTGCCTACCACTGTATGATCGACTTGCTGAAAAAGGAAAATCGCTCTGCTTCGATCGAAGGTGTTGAACCTATTGGCAACAAAGGAGACCACCACCATTTCGATGTACAACGGGTACTTCACGAAGCCTTGGACACCTTACCTGAAATTCAAAAATCGGTGGTGTTATTGCGTGATTACGAAGGTTACTCGTATGAAGAGATCGCTGAGATCACCGGATTGACGGATGCACAAGTGAAAGTGTATATTTTCCGCGCTCGTCAGGCACTGAAGTCAGTTTTAAAGTCAGTAGAATTAGTCGCATGAAAGCATTGATAACATTGGAAAATTACGAGGCATTTTACCTCGATTATCTGGAAGGTAATCTTTCCGATGCGGACCGTGCTGCATTTGAAAAATTCTTGGCAGAACATCCGGAATTGCAATTGGAGGACGACTTGCTTCCGGAATTCACCCTTGTAGATGAAGTCACGATGCTTTCATCTGTAGAGAAAATGGCCTTGAAACGCGATTACGACGACACAGCTATTCTACCGGAAAACCTGGAAGGACTTTTAATTGCCGATTCAGAAGGTTTACTAAGCGATCAGAAAAAGAAAGCCCTTGAAGCATGGATCACTTCCAATCCGCTGTGGAAACAAGAAGCACACTTATACGCCCAAGCGCATATTGCGCCAAACATGCAGGAGCAAACCGATAAGCAGGTATTGTATCGCAAAGGTGGAGCTATCATTCCGCTTTGGTGGTCGGGTGTGGCTGCCATGGCTGCAGGAATAGCGCTGTTCGTTACTTTGGGCATTGGCAATGATCGCGAATTTGGTCCGGGAACAAATGCTGCTTTTACTGCTAAAATGCCACGTTCAGAATGGAAGAATACGCAAAGTCAAACGGATGGGAACACAACAATCCAACCGATCCAGAATGGCACCGTGAAGCCAAATATAAAACAACCGGGAGCGCCTGTGATCAAAACGCCGGTACAACAACCGAGTATTCAGCAGGCACCTTCGAATAACAGTCCGCTGAACCTGGCTAACAACGATGGTAGTTTACCACCGAATTTACCCGGACCGAACAAAGTGACCTTGAATCCGGAAACAACGCCGAACGATCAGGACATGGCTTTGGTGAAAGATCGTATGAGTAATCCAATCGCGATGGTAACCAGCGTACTGTCAGATAAATTGAATACACCGATCGACCTGAAGACTGCCAAAAAAACGAAGGAAGAGAAAGGCGGATTTTTCCTAAAGATCGGTAAACTAGAGATCTCCCACACAGGTCGCAAGCGCTAAGAAAATCGTGGCTGAAACCGCGCGGACTTTTTTTCAGACAAATTAGGCAGTCAATGATTCCACGAATAGGGAATTTAGTTATTTTAGCCTACCTATCATGAAAGAAACCTCCTTCATAGAACAAAACAAGAAGAAATGGCAACGTTTTCAGCAATTGGCCGCGAACGATGCCGGTGATCCGGAGGAACTTGCAGATCTGTATTCAGACATCACGGATGACTTGAGTTACGCCCAAACGTTTTACAACCGCAGAACGGTACGCGTCTACTTGAATCAGATCGCACAGGGCATTCACAATTTAGTGCACAAAGAACGTAGCGATTCTTTCCGGAAATTTTTCACGGTTTGGAAAACATCCTTGCCCTTGGAGATCTACCGTTCGCGTAAAAGCTTGTTGTTTGCCTTGTTCGTCTTTTTGTTTTGGGCAATCGTAGGAGCAGTTACAACCCATACCAATCCGGACTTCCCGCGTTTGATCATGGGTGATGGCTACGTGGAAATGACCTTGAAAAATATTGCCAAAGGCGATCCGCTCGGCGTGTACCATGACGACAATCAATGGGCCATGTTCTTTCAGATTACCATGAACAATATAAAAGTGGCCTTTTACACCTTCATTTTCGGAGTATTCTTTACAATTGGAACGCACATTTTCATCTTCAACAACGCCATCATGTTGGGTTCTTTTCAATATTTCTTCCAATTGAAAGGCTTGTTGTTGACCTCATTCTTGGGGATCTGGATTCACGGAGCGTTTGAGATCTCTTCCATCGTGATCGCCGGTGGTGCAGGAATTACACTCGGAAATGGCTTGCTCTTCCCAGGTTCTTACACCCGCTTGCAAGGACTTCAACTGAGCGCCAAACGCGGACTGAAGATCATGATGAGTTTAGTTCCCTTCCTGATCATGGCGGGGTTCTTGGAAAGTTTCGTCACCCACAATTACCAGTCTTTGACGGAGTGGTCCAAGTGGACGATCATCTTGTGTTCCTTTGGTTTGATCATTTTCTATTACATCATCTACCCGATCATCGTTGCGCGCAAATATCCTGAATTGGTGCACGAACAAGAAGTTCCGGTAAAAACCTATAAGAATCAGTTTGTACTGACAAAGCTTCGCGACTTCGGAGCTATCTTTTCAGACACCTTCTCGTTTTACCGCGTGCACATCGGGAAGATCTTCAAGTTCAATTTGCTGATCACCTTGCCGATCGTCATTGCAATGACCATTTTTCAGGATATTGAGCACTACCGCATGCTGACCAAGCAACACGAATACGATTGGGTGGCGCAGATTGCGATCATGATGGGTACGGACATGAAATCCGGTCAAGATTGGTTGGCGATAGGCGTGTGGAGTGTGGTTCTATCCTTGATCGCTACTTCGGTTTTCTTTTGTTTTCAGGATCAATCGGTGAAGAACAGTTTAGGAAATATGCTGCGTTTTGCCGTTAAAAAGCTGCCTGCAGTTTGGGTGGGATCCTTCCTTTTATTGGTGATCTTATTCTTGATCCCGTGGTATTGGCAATTGCTATTCTTATTTCTGGCGCCACTGTTCTGGGTTATGCCGGCTACAATGGCCTTGGAAGAACTGCCATTCTGGTCGCGTTACGGTCGTGCTTTCACATTTGGTGCGCGCTCCTACGGCAGTTCCATCTTCCCGATTATTGTTTTCTTGATCATCCTCTTCCTTTTCGCCCAATTGATTGCCTTCGTAGGAAGTTACCAGATCGTCGGTTGGATGCAAGAGCCTGTTTGGCCGGACTTCTTAGACATGTTGGCGGGCTTCGTGAAAGACGTTTCTAAATATTACTTTACGGACTTTATGGTGCCAGCGAACTTGGTGAGACAATTGGTTTACGTCCTCTTCATTTTTGCCATGGTTCCGCTGTTCTTGATCATGATGGGCTTCATCTTCTTTGATGTGAAAGAAAAGCAAACCGCCACCGGGTTGAGAAAGGAATTCGAACAGTTTGGAAAACGCAAACGCAATCAGGAATCGACAGTTGATGTGGAATAAGGTTCTCATAGCGCTTTGCATCATGCTGCTTCCTGTTCTTGCTAACGCACAGGCTTCTCCATCTGTGGAGAAAAAATGGCAAGAGATCCGTAAACAGAATGGATACGAGGCTTCGGATAAATACCGCGGACCAGACAAAAATCCATACGGTTATCCAACCACCATCAACGAAAGTCAGCAACAGACACAAGGAACTCCCAATATTTCGCAGAAACCGTATAACGGCGTTCCGCTAAGTAATCGCCAGATCCAACGTGGACGAAATACACCTTCCAATCCAAACGGACCCGGTGGAGGTGGAACCACACAAGCCGATCCGGACATTGAACCGGGAGAAGAATGGGAAAGTCCTGAGATCGAACCCGAAGAATCCGATCCGGTAAAATTCAACAGTCCCGGAAAGAACTTTTGGTTAACGCTGGGAATCATCCTGCTGGTGATCCTACTTGCTTTCATCATTTACCAACTGATCAAGAACAAAACGCCGCAAGATGCCGTGATCCCATTCGAACCACTGGCCGAAGATCTGAATCCGGCTACGATCACAAAGACCGAATTGGAATTACGTTTGGAAGAAGCAATGCGCAACGAAGATTACCGCGAATGTGTACGGATCTATTTCTTGTTCGCGATGAAAAACCTCATCGAACGCCGCTGGATCTTCTGGAAGAAAGAACGCACCAACATGCACTACATCATTGAGATGCAAGGCAGACCGGGAGCGTATGACTTTGAGCAGATCGTCAACATCTACGATTTGGTGTGGTACGGAGATTACGAATTGGATAAATCCGCTTACGCCGGCATTCAGCCCGAATTGGAGCGACATTACTTAACTATTGAGAGACTGAAATGAACAAGCAGATCATAGGCATAGTAGTGGTTTTAGCGCTTGTCATTGGCGGTTTGTTCTGGTGGATGGATAGCGATGCTGCGGGCGAGAAAAAGGACCTTTTTTCCAACTGGCAAAGCACCTATCGTTTAGAAAGTAAAGACCCGCAGGACCTTGGTTTCTTCCAAAGTCTCCTCGAAACGCATACCACAGATACGATCCACGATCTGAAATTCTGGGAAGATGCACACACCATCAAAGATCCGGAAAAGACTTCCTTCGTATTTGTCGGTGAGCAATTCGGGATGACCGATGCGCAATTCGACCGCATCTTGACCTATGTAGACAGCGGAGCAACGCTTTACATGGCTTTTGATCACCTTAGCAGTAACTTGTATAACCGCTATTTCGAACAAGGAGCGTACACTTGGGACTACTCCAACCGCTTTTATTGTTGGATCGACGGGAAAAGTTTGGTCTTCCCTTATGTGTTTCAAAACGACACCATTTACGGAGATTGGTATACCTTCAGTACCGATGCGATCAAGGACAGTACCTTCAAACCGTATTTCTTCGCGTTGAACGAACCGGTAGCCTTCGAGATTAAGCGCGGTGAAGGGAGCATTCATTTCCACAGTACGCCCGACTTATTCAAAAACTACCAAGTGATCCAGCAAAATGGTTTCTTACATACCGAAGCTGTTTTAGCGAAACTACCGAAGGACCACCAGGTAGTATGGATGTCGTTTGCGGACTTAAAAGGCAATGCCGAAGAGGATGGTGATTCAGACGACAAAGGCGATGGACAGGAAGCGGAAGATACCTCGCTGATCCAGTTCATCATGAAGCACGAATCCTTGCGAACAGCCTTCTTATTGTCGCTGGTGCTCTTGATACTTTATGTCGTCTTCCGTGCAAAACGCCGCGAAAATGTATTGCCCGGTGTACCGGATAAGCGCAATTTGTCCTTGTCCTTCGTGGAAACCTTGAGCAGTATCTATTTGACCCGTCACTCCACTTCGGGCTTGTTATTGGTGATGCGCAAGAACTTCATTGCCGCGGTTCAACGCCATTTCTATCTGGAGATCGGTACAAAAGGTTCGCAGGATGAAGTCGTGGAAAAACTGATCGAAAAATCAGGCTATGACGGCGAGAAATTGCGCCAGTTGATCTACTGGATGGATCCAAGAAAAAACGAAGTGAATGAGAAGCATTTGGGTATGGTATACCGCGAGATCCGTGCATTCTATCAGGCTACAGGAATTGTGAAATACCGCGACACCTTTGTTGCATTAGGCAAGAAGATCGAAATCCATAAGTCACTGTGGTTGGGTGGAGCAAGTTTGTTGTTCTCCTTCATGTTCATCATTCGTGGATTGTACATGTTGGCCCAAGGTGCCGGAATCGGTGTCATTCTGGTTATTGCCGGAGCTATCCTCAGTTATCTCGCTTACCGCTTTATTGCCAAACCATTGATCATCATCGAAAACGAACAGATCACCGTGAACGGGTGGTTTTGGGGTAAAACAGTTATAAAATTAGACCAGGCCATGCAGCCTGTTGTAACCAAGGAAGCTACAACGCTTCATTTTGAAGATGGAAACAGTATCACGATCCGTCATGCGTTCTTATCGCGCAGTGCCAAATCGTCGTTATTCCAATTTATTGAACACATCAAACAGTTTCACTTATGATGCAAGATGAAAATCAAACTCCGGATCACTCAGCGTACATGCCGAGCAACGATCCACAAGCACAACCGGAAAACAGTTCTGAAGAAACTGCGAACACCAGTCACGGATTGCAACAACGCGATCAAAGTGACTTGGTTTGGGTAGCTCAAAAAGTCAATCGTGTGCGCGAAGAAATGCGCAAATACGTGATCGGTCAGTCTGAAATGATCGAATTGATGTTGGCCGGGATCTTCTCCAACGGACACTTGCTGTTGGAAGGTGTGCCGGGTGTAGCAAAAACGCTTTCCTCCAAAGGATTAGCAAAGGTACTTCACGTTGACTTTTCGCGCATCCAGTTCACGCCGGACCTAATGCCATCGGATGTGATCGGTACTTCTGTTTTCAACATGAAGGATTCTGCCTTTACCTTTAAGAAAGGTCCGATCTTCTCCAATATCGTACTGATCGATGAGATCAACCGTGCACCGGCGAAAACGCAAGCTGCATTGTTCGAGGTAATGGAAGAACGCCAGATCACTTACGACGGAGTGTGTTACGAAATGAACTTCCCGTTCTTAGTGGTGGCTACCCAAAACCCGGTGGAGCAAGAAGGTACTTACAACTTGCCGGAAGCACAGCTTGACCGTTTCTTGTTCAAGATCAAATTGGACTACCCAAGCTTGGAGGAAGAAGCGAGCATCTTGACGCGCTACAAAGACCACATCAAAGCTCCTTCTTTGGAGGCGATGGTGGCTGTGTTCACGACGGATGAATTGAAAAAAGTACAAACGATCGTAGAAAAGATCATCGTAGAAGAACGTTTGATCCAATACATCGCGCAGATTATTCACAAAACACGTAATCACGGAAAGTTGTATCTGGGTGGATCACCGAGAGCATCTTTGTCGATCTTGAAATCTGCGAAAGCATTTGCTGCGATCCGCGGAAGAGATTTCGTAACACCGGATGACATTCAATTTGTGGCCGCGCCGGTATTGAACCACCGTTTGATCTTGACGCCTGAAGCAGAAATGGAAGGAACACGCGTAGAAGACGTGATCCATGAGATCGTACAATCGATAGAAGTGCCGCGTTAATGAAATTCATGCGTAACATACACCTCACGCGCTTCTTCTTCTTGGTGATGGGAGCCGGTATTGTCCTGATCGGACTTGCCTACCTCATTCCGTGGATGATGATCGTGGGTAAAACTGTATTGCTGGTAGCACTTTTCGCTGTGGTATTGGATGTCTTTTTGGTTTTCTCCAGTCAGCAACCGATCCAGGTGAAACGATACTTCCAGGAGCGCATGAACTTGGGTGACAACAACCACGTGGAAGTGCATGTCTGGAATCAGACCTTCCAACCGCTAAGCGTGGCCATTTACGAAGGTTTTCCGGTGGAAATGCAACGCCGTTCTTTTTCTTGGAGCGCCATTTTATTGCCGAAGCGTTCTACGAAATTCACCTATGATTTTCACCCAACGGAACGCGGACAATACACCTTTGGGGATGTAGTGATCTTCGTGCGTTCTCCGCTCTTTTTGGCGCAGCGCCGTTTGGTGATCCCATTTGAGGAAACTACGGAAGTATATCCGTCAGTGCTTCAAATGAAGCAATATGAATTGAAGGTGTTCAACCCGCAAACGCAGGCACAGGGAATTAAAAAAGTGCGCCGTATCGGGAACACCAGCGAATTCGAACAGATCCGAAATTACGTGCAAGGCGATGACTTACGTACGATCAACTGGAAAGCGACATCGCGTAAGAACGAATTGATGGTGAACCAATATCAGGAAGAGCGTTCACAGCCTATTTATTGCGTCATCGACAAGAGTCGCCCGATGCAATTGGCCTTCCACGGCATGAACATGCTGGATTACGCGATCAACTCCTCTTTGGTATTCTCCAACATTGCCCTGCGCAAAGGAGACCGCGCTGGATTGATCACTTTCTCAGATAAAATGGGGACGATCTTGCCGGCTGAAAAGTCGAACGGACAGTTGCGTCGCATTTTGGAAGGTTTGTACAATCAAAAAACGCAGTTCAAGGAAGCCAATTTCGAGTTGCTTTATCAAACCGTGCGTTCGCAAGTAAAAACCCGATCGCTGTTGATGCTCTTTACGAATTTTGAAAGTGAATTTGCGATGCGCCGCGCCTTGCCAATGTTACAGCGCTTGAACAAACGACACGTTTTGGTGGTGGTCTTCTTCGTGAACAACGAATTGGAGGACTTGGCACAACAACCGGTAAATAGCTTGAAGGAACTTTCCCTGGCTACCGTTGCCGAAAAAATGTCGGCGATCAAATGGGGCATTGCCCGCGAATTGAAAAAACACGGCATTCAAACCATCCTGAGCAGTCCGGAAGACTTGTCGATCAACACGATCAATAAGTATTTGGAATTGAAGGCCAAAGGAATGATCTAACAGCAAACACGATGAAAGCAAAAGGATTGATCTCGTTTCAGTTCATTTCGGAACCTACCGATGTGAATTTTGGTGGCAAAGTACACGGTGGAATGGTGATGAAGTGGATCGATCAGACGGCCTACACCTGCGCCCGCAATTGGGCAGAAACGTATTGCGTGACCGTGTACGTGGGAGGAATCCGCTTTTTGAAACCGATCAATATCGGCGAGATCATCAAAGTAGATGCTTACGTGTTGGCAACCGGAACCACCAGCATCCACATCGCGGTGGACGTTTACTCCCGACCGATCAATGGCGAATTTGAAAAGAAAACGCACTGCGTGATCGTCTTCGTTTCTGTGGATGAGAACGGAAAAGCGATACCGGTAAAACCGTGGGTTGCCGAAACGCCACACGAATTGAAATTGGAAGAATACGCACACAAACTGGCGAAACTTCGCGAGCAGATCTCGGAAGAAATGATGCCCTTCATGGAAGAATAAGTTTCCTTATTCCTTCCCTCCTCCTACATTTGGCAAGCCGTTCTCGGAAATACTCGGACGTTCGTAGCGACCAAACGAGTAGGCCAACTTGATCCAAAACACCCGTGTGTCCGGCTTCGAATCGGATTCCATGATCACCGGAGCAAAGCTCGTTCGGGACAAGTAACGATTGGAATTCAGGACATCCTGAACCGTGAAAGCAATGCGCCAATGCTTTTCCTTGAACTCCTTGCTCAAAGTCATTTCCAGGTCGTGGATCGCCTTGGTGGTCTCTGTGATCTGGAACACACCTTTCGCGGTATAGTTGTAATCTGCGTTCAAACGCCATTTCCACGGCAAGATGAATTGCGAGTAACAGCCAAATGACCATTGCGACAAATTCCCATACGGATAATCGTAATTCGGGATGTAGGTACGCTGGTTGTCGGCGTAGACATACAAGAACGAGATCGCGTCCACATCCACCGCCTGATTGAAGAAATCCAAACCGTACTTGAACATGCCGAAAGGAATAGGGATGGACATGAAATAATTGATGGATTGCACATTCGTGTAGGTGCGATACGTTTGATCGATAGAATAACTGTTGCTATCTGCGCGAACTTCGGAAAGGTTTACGGAGGCCGCGATGTTGTAATTTGCCGAGAATTCCAGGTATTCGAACACCGTGAATTTGGCGTGCATTCGCTGGTTGAAGTTCGGCTCGAGGTTCGCGTTACCCGTACTTTGCGTGTAGACATCGTAGTATCCGCTCAAGTTCGGATCGAATTGCGTGTAATACGGCACATTGATCTTGCGCGCATAGCTGGCCGTAAACAAGATGTCTCCCGTGATGCGGTACAAAGCGTGAATGGAAGGAAACAAATTCGTGTAGTGCTTATTCACCCAATCGATGTCGGCTACTTCGCCTTTCAAGCGGTAATCTTCGGCACGCAACCCTGCCGTAAGGGACACTTTCTTTCCGATACGCTGTTTGTATTCCAGGTAGGCCGCGCTGTTCTGGTCCGCGTAATGAAAAGGCAAGGTAAAACCTGTGGTCGGCGAATCGAAAGTCAGGACCGTGGTGTCGTTCAAGCGGTAAAGACCGGTGTTGTCAGCTAGGAAACCCGACCATTTCACACCCACATTCACTTGCGCTTTGAATTTGGGCATCGGGTATTCGTGATCGATCCGCGCCGTTAAGCGGTCGTTGGCGTTGGTATTGTCCAGTAAGTGGTAAAAGGAATTCTCCCCAATCTGTTCCGACAAGCGTTTCGTGGAGTAATCGTATTTGGAATAGCTCACCATGACCTCCAGCTTGCGGTTCAAACTGTCCAGGATCAAGCGGTATTTCATGGAAGCATCCCAGTTAAAACCGTTCCCTTTACGCTGCGAATAATTGTTGAAGGCCTGAAAAGCGGTGTCTGTAGACTCCACGAAACTTGAACCACGCATGTTGTTCACGAAACGCGAAAAGCCCAGATTGAACTGCACAAAACTATTGCGGTTGATGCGATACGTCAGCGATGGGCGAATGCTCGCATACTGATCTTTCGAACGCTCTGAGCTGTAGTTGTCGTAGCTTGCGGGCGCTGTGAAATATTGGTAAGACCGTTTGGAACTGGTCTTGGACGTGCGTTCGTAGAAAGCGTAGGTCGACTGTACTTGCCAGGTGAACTTCTTCCCTTTTCCGTTGATCAGAAACGATGGACTTGTTTTCACTTGTTCGTTGATCCCCGTATTCAGTGAGATCGATCCGCTGAGCCATTTCGTCACGCGTCCCTGACTAACAATGTCGATGATCGCGCCGCTGGTAGTGGCATCGTAAGACGCACCCGGATTGCTGATGAGTACAATTTCCTTCACCGTTGTTGCCGGCATGCTCTTGAGCAAGTTGTCCAGATCCTGTCCGCCCAAATTACTCGGTATTCCTTCAAAATATACACTCGCTTGCTGTCCGCCCATGGCAAAACCGCCACCCGGAAATGGCAAAATTCCTGGAATCTTCAAGACCGCATCGTACACGGAAGCTACTTCCAGAATGGGATTGCCCTCCACGGTAACCGTCGTTTTTTCGGCATCCACCACAATGAACTTCTTCGGAACACCCGTGATGGTCACCTCTTCGATGGTGGCGGTATCCGACTGCAATAGCAGATTTCCTAAACGGATAACCGTACTCGAATCTTGAATGGAGAACGTTGTTTCGACTGTGCCACCCTCATCGCTCACGATGCGCACACGATACGGACCTGCGGGCCACGAGATGGTTTGATCGATTTCACAATTCGTGGTGCTGAAACGGAAGAACAGACTGTCCTTTTCACCCGCCGGCTTGAAAAAGAA